>Ga0164243_10001958_pt1 | contig 34560 bp, 34 predicted proteins | sample OricompcompostOP_FD_108781 | JGI IMG/M metagenome (GOLD analysis project Ga0164243, IMG submission 108781) | Organic Plus compost microbial communities from Emeryville, California, USA - Original compost - Organic plus compost (OP) | ecosystem: Engineered > Solid waste > Mixed feedstock >...
CACTGCTGCCTCCCGTAGGAGTCTGGGCCGTGTCTCAGTCCCAGTGTGGCCGGTCACCCTCTCAGGCCGGCTACCCGTCGTCGCCTTGGTGGGCCGTTACCTCACCAACTAGCTGATAGGCCGTGAGCCCATCCCGGACCGAAATTCTTTCCACGCGCAGAAGATGCCTTCGCGCGTCGTATCCGGTATTAGCACCTGTTTCCAAGTGTTATCCCAGAGTCCGGGGCAGGTTGCTCACGTGTTACTCACCCGTTCGCCACTGATCCAGAGGGGCAAGCCCCTCTTTCACCGTTCGACTTGCATGTGTTAAGCACGCCGCCAGCGTTCGTCCTGAGCCAGGATCAAACTCTCCAAAAAGAACTGTCTGCGCGGGCCCCTGTACTGCTCGAGGCGCCGGCAAAACATGTGCGCAGACCGACCGGAATAGGACGGCCTGAGCGAGTTGATCTGACTAGCGGATCGTCATCTGACAATCTGTCTAATCCAAAGGAATCTCACGACATCCACTGAGCTCCGAAGAGCCAGCCGATGCCGACGAGGTTATTGGCATTGACAACTGTGCACGCTGTTGAGTTCTCAAGGATCGGACGCTCCTGATCCGGCCTCTCGGCCTTCCTCAGGGCAACTTCTCGATTCTACCGATCGGTTCTTGGTCCGTCAAACCGGGGCCCTCCATGCGAGACCGCTGGTCCCACGAGGCTCCGGCGAGGTTCTTGGCCTCGATCGGGGTGTCATCCAGGCCTCGGAGCGGGCCTTTCGGCCGCTTCCGTCGCCCTGGCGACAAGGGAATACATTACGCGGATGTTTCGCCTGCTGCAAGTCGCCACGGCATCCCGGGCGTGTCGCAGAAGGCCCTCGGGGCGAGCCCGGAAACGGGGGCGGGACGGCCCGCCCGGCCCCCGGGCCGGCGGGGCCCGCGACGCCCGGCGGGACCGCTCCGGACGGCTCCCGGATCAGCCCCGGACGACCCCGGCGAGCGTCCGGCGGCCCAGACGCAGGACCGCGTAGCGCCCGTGCAGCATCGGGCCGATCACGGCATCCTCCGCCTCCACGCGAACGTTGTTCACGGACACGCCTCCCTGGACGATCTTGCGCCGCGCGTCCCCCAGGCTCGAGGCCAGCTGTGAGCCGACGAGAGCCTGCACGACGGTCGTGTCAGGCCCGGCGCTCACGCGGTTGGGCAGCTCGGCGATCGCATCGGCGAGAGTCGCCTCGTCCAGGCGCTCCAGCCCCGCGCCGCCGAACAGCGCCTCCGAGGCCGCCACAGCAGCCTCCGTCGCCGGGCCTCCGTGTACCAGGGCCGTCACCTCCCAGGCCAGCCGCCGTTGCGCCTCGCGGCGGAACGGCGCATCGCGCACCGCGTGCTCCAGGGACTCGATCTGCTCCCGGCTGAGGAAGGTGAACACCTTCAGCCGGTCGATCACGTCGGCGTCGTCGGTGTTGAGCCAGAACTGGTAGAAGCGATAGGGGCTGCACATCTGCGCGTCCAGCCAGATCGCGTTGCCCTCGCTCTTGCCGAACTTGGTGCCGTCCGCATTCGTGATCAGCGGCGTGCCGATCGCGTGCACGGAGGCGCCTTCGACACGGTGGATGAGGTCGATCCCGCTGGTCAGGTTCCCCCACTGGTCGCTGCCGCCGGTCTGCAGCACGCATCCGTAGCTGCGGTAGAGCTCCAGGAAGTCCAGCCCCTGCAGGATCTGGTAGCTGAACTCCGTGTAGCTGATGCCCGCCTCCGAGTTGAGCCGCGCGCTCACGGCGTCCTTCCTGAGCATCGCGCCGACGCGGTAGTGCTTGCCGATGTCGCGCAGGAAGTCGATCGCCGACAGCGGGGCCGTCCAGTCCAGATTGTTCACGATGCGCGCCGCGCTGGGCCCGTCGAAGCCCAGGAAGCGCTCCACCTGTGCGCGCAGCCGCTGCACCCACTCGGCCACGGTCTCCTTCGAGTTCAGCGTGCGCTCCGCCGTGGGACGGGGATCACCGATGAGACCCGTCGAACCGCCCACCAGCCCGAGCGGCCGATGCCCCGCCAGCTGCAGCCGGCGCATCACGAGCAGCTGCACGAGATTGCCCAGATGCAGGCTCGGGGCAGTGGGGTCGAAGCCGCAGTAGAAGGTGATCGGCTCCCCCGCCAGCAGCTCCTTGAGCCGCTCCTCGTCGGTCGAGACGTGCACCAGGCCTCGCCAGCGCAGCTCCTCCCAGATGTCCGGGAAGCTCGGGTCGTTGGCCTGCTCGTCCAGAGGCGCGGTCTCAGTCACGACGAATACGGTACCAACGGGCCGCGCACCGCCCGCTGGCGCCGCTCAGGCACGGCTCGGCGTCCCGGGCGGCGCCTGCCGCCCGCGCCCGGCTGCGTCAGCGGGCGCGCGGCCGGTGGGCGCGATACGGGGAGACGGTCGGATCCCCCACGAGCCAGAAGCGCCATGGGAACGCGTCGCTGCCGCCCGGGCCGGACACGCCGGTGCGCGGGCCGTTCGCGATGCGCTGCGGCGGCACCGGCGCAGCCTCGAAGCCGAAGCGATCCGGGGGCACCTGCCCGATGCGTGCGCCGTCGTCGCCGAGCACGATGCCCAGAGCGCGCGTGAGGCGCGCGGGACCGCGCGCCAGCTCGCTGTCATCGCGAGCCCCGAGGCGCCGGGCGCGCGCCGCCTCCAGGCCTTCCACCACCTCGCCGGCGCGCAGCAGCACCCCTGTTCCGACGCCCTCCGCGCCCACGACGATGTTCGCGCAGACGTGCATCCCGTAGGTGAAGTACACGTACAGGCGACCGGGTGGCCCGAACATCGTCGCATTGCGCCGCGTCGGGCCGCGGAAGCTGTGCGCGCCGGGGTCGACGCCTGCGCCCCCGTAGGCCTCGACCTCGGTGAGACGCAGGCGCACGAGCGCCCCGTCCGCGCCGACCACGCTGAGCACGCCGCCGAGAAGCCGGGGCGCGATCGTCGCCGCCTCAGCGCCGTCGAGCTCGGCGAGCAGCTCGTGAAGCCCGGCCATCCCCGCGCCGATCAGGCGCGCAAGGGCGCCAGGCGCCCCCGCAGCGCGACGAGCTGCTCGGCCACGCGCGCAGGCGCGGTGCCGCCCGCCTGATCGCGCCGCGCGATGGAGCCGGCCACGGTCAGCACCTCGCGCACCCCAGGACCGAGCCGCGGGTCGATGGCGGCGTACTCCTCGTCGCTCGGCTCGTGCAGCTGCAGGCCCCGCTGCTCGCAGAAGCGCACCAGCGCCCCGGCGATCTCGTGCGCCTCGCGGAACGGCACGCCGCGCTGCACGAGCCAGTCGGCGACGTCGGTGGCCAGGGAGAACCCCTCCGGCGCGAGAGCGGCGAGGCGCTCCCGGTCGAAGCGCATCGTCGCCACCATGCCCGCGAAGGCCGGCAGCAGAACCTCCAAGGTGCGCACCGAGTCGAAGACGGGCTCCTTGTCCTCCTGCAAGTCGCGGTTGTACGCCAGCGGCAGACCCTTGAGCGTCGCGAGCAGCCCTGCGAGGTTGCCGATGAGCCGGCCCGCCTTGCCCCGGGCCAGCTCGGCGATGTCCGGGTTCTTCTTCTGCGGCATGATCGACGAGCCGGTCGAGTAGCCGTCGTCGAGGACCACGAAGCCGAACTCGTGAGTGTTCCAGAGGATGATCTCCTCCGCCAGCCGGGACAGGTCGATGCCCAGCTGCGCCGACACGAAGGCGAACTCCGCGACCACGTCGCGGCTGGCGGTCGCGTCGATGGAGTTCTCCGCCACCCCGGCCAGCCCCAGGCGCTGCGCCACCAGCGCCGGATCGAGGCCGAGTCCGTTCCCCGCGAGCGCGCCGGCGCCATAGGGCGAGACGGCGGCCCGCGCCCGCCAGTCCCGCAGGCGCTCCAGGTCGCGCAGCAGCGGCCAGGCGTGCGCGAGAAGGTGGTGGGCGAGCAGTACCGGCTGAGCGTGCTGCAGATGCGTGCGACCCGGCATCGGAGCCTGCCCGGCGGCCTCGGCCTGGGCGAGGAGCGCATCGGCCAGCGACAGCACCCCCGCTGTGATCCGATCCGCATGGTCGAGCAGATACAGGCGCACGAGTGTGGCGATCTGGTCGTTGCGGCTCCGGCCCGCGCGCAGCTTGCCGCCCAGCTCAGCGCCCGCGATGCCCAGCAGCCGCGCCTCCAGGGCGCCGTGCACGTCCTCGTCCTCCGGGCGCGCGCGCAGCAGGCCGTCCCGCACCTCCGCCTCCAGCCGGTCCAAGGCGGCGAGCATGCGCTCGAGCTCCTCCGCGTCGAGCAGGCCGGCGGCGGCGAGAGCCTCGGCGTGGGCGCGCGATCCGGCGATGTCGTAGGGCGCGAGCTCCCAGTCGAAGTGGGTCGAGCGGCTCAGCTCGGCCAGCTCCGGGGAGGGACCGCCGGCGAAGCGCCCGCCCCAGAGCGCGCCGGCGTTCGTGCCGGAGGCTGCGGTGCTGCTCGGGGCTTCGCCAGGGGTCTCGGGCATGAGGGCCAGTCTAGCCAGCGGCCCGCGACCCGCCCTGCGGGCGCTCAGGCCCCGAGCAGCCAGGCCAGCAGCGCCTTCTGGGCGTGCAGACGGTTCTCGGCCTCGTCCCAGACCACGCTGCGCGGGCCGTCGATCACCTCCGCGCTCACCTCGGCGCCGCGATAGGCGGGCAGACAGTGCAGGAAGATCGCGTCGGGCTTGGCCGCTGCCATCACGGCCGCATCCACCCGGTAGGGGCTGAAGACGGCCGTGCGGGCGGCCTTCTCGTCCTCCTTGCCCATCGAGATCCAGGTGTCCGTCACGACGACGTCCGCGCCGGCCGAGGCCTCGGCCGGGTCGGAGAGCACCGTCGCCGATCCGCCCGTCCCCGCGGCGATCGCCTCGGCGTCGGCGAGGATGTCCGGGCGGGGCCGGAACTGCTCCGGGGCGACGATGCGCACGTGCATTCCGGCGGTCGTGCAGGCCAGCAGATAGGAGTGCGCCATGTTCGAGGCGCCGTCGCCGTAGAAGGCCAGCGTCTGCCCGGCGAGCTCGCCGCGATGCTCGCGCACGGTCAGAAGATCGGCGAGCAGCTGGCAGGGGTGGAAGTCGTCCGAGAGCGCGTTCACCACCGGGACGCGGGTGCCGGCCGCCATCTCCTCCAGCCCCGACTGGGCGTAGGTGCGCCAGACGATCGCGGCCACCATCCGTTCCAGCACCCGCGCGGTGTCGGCGATGGACTCCTTGGCGCCCAGCTGGCTCGCCCCCGAGTCGATGATGAGCGGGGCGCCGCCCAGGTCCGTGATCCCGACGGAGAAGGACACCCGGGTGCGGGTGGAGGTCTTGTCGAAGATCACCGCGACGGTCTGCGGCCCCGCGAGCGGGCGCTCGGAGAAGCGATCCGCCTTCAGGGCCGAGGCGAGCTCGAGGATGCGCGCCTGCTCGGCCGGCGTCACATCGTCGTCGCGGAGGAAATGCCGGGTCATCGGCCCGCCTCCTGAAGCTCGCCCTCGACAGCGCGCAGCGCCGCCGCGAAGCGCTCCCCGAAGGCGGCCAGCTCCGCGTCCCCGACGATGAGCGGCGGCGCGAGCCGGATGCTGCGCTCGTTGGTGGCGTTGACGATGAGCCCCTGCTCCAGCGCCGCCGCCGCGACCCGCGCGGCGACCGGCTCGGCCAGGCCCACGCCCAGCAGGAGTCCTCTGCCGCGCAGCTCCGCCACGAGGGACGAGCCCAGGCCGAGCACCATCTCCCGGATCTGCGCTCCTCGGCGGCTGGCGTTGGCCAGGAGACCGGACGCGGCGATCTCGTCGACGACCGCGAGCGCCACGGAGGTCGCGAAGGGGTTCCCCCCGAAGGTGCTGCCGTGCTGACCCGCCCCGAAGAGCTCGGAGGCCCACCCCGTGGTGAGCAGAGCACCGATCGGGACGCCGCCGCCGAGGGCCTTCGCGACGGTGATCGCATCCGGCACGATCCCCTCGTGCTGGAAGGCGAACCAGGCGCCGGTGCGGCCGATGCCCGTCTGGATCTCGTCGACGATGAGCAGCGCGCCGTGCCGCTGCGTGAGCTCCCGTGCCCGGCGCAGGTACCCCTCGGGCAGCGGGATCACGCCGGTCTCGCCGAGGATGGGCTCCACGATGAGCGCCGCGACGCGCTCGTCCATCGCGGCCTCCAGCGCCTCGATGCTCAGCGGGAGATGCTCCACCCCGGCGGGCATGGGCTCGAAGGGCGCGCGCATGCCCGGCTTCCCGGTGAGCGCCATGGCGCCCATGGTGCGGCCGTGGAAGGAGCTCTCCAGTGCGAGCAACCGCGTGCGGCTGCCGTCGCCGCGGTTCAGCCGGGCGAGCTTGAAGGCCGCCTCGTTGGCCTCGGTGCCGCTGTTGGCGAAGAAGACGCGCCCGCTGCCGCCCAGGCCTGCGAGCTCGACCAGTCGCTCGGCCAGCTCGATCTGCCAGGGCGTGCTGAAGTAGTTCGAGACGTGCACGAGCGTCGCGGCCTGGCGTGCGGCGGCCTGCACGAGGGCCGGATGGGCGTGGCCGAGCGCGTTCACCGCGATCCCGGCGAGGAAGTCGAGGTAGCGCCGCCCCTGCGCGTCCCACACCCAGGCCCCCTCGCCGCGCACGAGGGTGGCCAGAGGGGGTGCGAAGGTGCGCATCATCCGCTGCGCGTACCGCTCCTGCCAGTCGGTGGCCGCCTGAGCCTGCGTCGTCTCCGTCACACCGCCCCCTTCACGAGCTCTGTGCCTTCACGACCTCTGTTCCGATCCCGGAGGAGGTGAAGATCTCCAGCAGGATCGAGTGCGGGACGCGGCCGTCGATGATCGCGGCCTTCTCCACCCCGGCCTCCACCGCGTCCAGGCACGCCGACATCTTCGGGATCATGCCGGACTGCAGCGACGGCAGCAAGGCACGCAGCTCGCCGGTGGACACCGTCGAGAGCAGCGAGCCGGTGTCGGGCCAGTCCGCGTAGAGGCCGGCCACGTCCGTGAGGATGATGAGCTTCGCCGCCCCGAGGGCGATCGCGAGGGCGGCCGCCGCGGCATCCGCGTTGACGTTCAGCGCCTGGCCCGGATTGTCCAGATCGGGGGCGATGGAGGACACGACCGGGATGAGCCCGGCGTCCAGCTGCGCGAGCACCGGGTCCGGGTTCACCTCGACCACGTCCCCGACGAGACCGAGATCGACCTCCTCGCCGTCCACCACCGCGCCGCGGCGCCGGCCGCCGAACAGCCCCGCGTCCTCGCCCGACAGCCCGGTCGCGAGGGGCCCGTGCTCGTTGATCAGGGCGACGAGCTCCGGGTTGATCTTCCCCGTGAGCACCATGCGGACCACGTCCATGGCCTCCGGAGTGGTGTATCGGTAGCCGCCGCGGAACTCGCTGGGGATCTCCAGCCGTTCCAGCATCGCGGAGATCTGCGGCCCTCCCCCGTGCACGACCACGGGGCGCAGGCCGACCGAGCGCAGGTAGACGACGTCCTGAGCGAAAGCGCGCTGCAGCTGCTCCGACACCATCGCGTTCCCGCCGAACTTCACCACCACCACGCGGTCGCGGAAGCGCTGCAGCCAGGGCAGCGATTCGATGAGGACGGCGGCCTTCGCGGCGGCCTCCTCCTGGTCGGGGGCGGGGACGTGCTCGTTCATGGGCTAGCTCGAGTAGGCGCTGTTCTCGTGCACGTAGTCGTGCGTCAGATCGTTGGTGCGGACGGTGGCGGTGTGCGGCCCGTTCTTCAGCTCGATGAGCACATGGGTCGCTCGCGGGCTGAGATCGACCTCCTCGCGGGGCCGGTCCGGGCCGCCGGCGGAGCAGACGCGCACGCCGTTCATCCAGACGTCCACCGCGTACGGGTCGAAATCCGCCGAGGTGGTCCCGATCGCCGCGAGCACCCGGCCCCAGTTCGGGTCGTTGCCGAAGATCGCCGCCTTGAAGAGGTTGTTGCGGGCCACCGAGCGGCCGACCTCGACGGCGTCGGCGACGCTCGCCGCGCCGGTGACCTCGATGTCGATCGCATGGCTGGCCCCCTCCGCGTCGGCCTGCAGCTGCGCGGCGAGGCTGTCGCACACCTCCAGCAGGGCGGCCGCGAGCTCCTGTGCCGCCGGGGCAACCCCGGAGGCGCCGGAGGCCAGCAGGCTGACCTGGTCGTTGGTGGACATGCAGCCGTCCGAGTCCAGCCGGTCGAAGGTCGCGGCGGTGGCGCAGCGCAACGCCGAGTCCAGCCCGGCCGCGTCGACGACGGCGTCGGTGGTCAGCACGACGAGCATGGTGGCCAGCCCGGGAGCGAGCATCCCCGCGCCCTTGGCCATGCCGCCGACGGTCCAGCCGTCCCGCCGCGCGACGGCGGTCTTCGGCACGGTGTCGGTGGTCATGATGGCGCGAGCCGCGTCCTGTCCGCCGTCCGGGCCGAGGGCGGCGACGGCGGCGACCACGCCCTGCAGCACCTTCTCCCGGTCCAGCTGCTCGCCGATGAGGCCGGTGGAGCACACCAGGACGTCGATCGCCCCGACGCCCAGCGCCGCGGCCACGGCCTCCGCGCTCGCGTGGGTGGTCTGGAAGCCCTGCGGACCGGTGAAGCAGTTCGCCCCGCCCGAGTTCAGCAGCACGGCACGCGCGGAGCCGTCGGCGATCGCCTGCTCGGACCACAGGATCGGGTTCGCCTTCGCGCGGTTGCTCGTGAACACCGCTGCCGCCGCCGCCGACGGCCCGTCGTTGACGACGAGGGCGAGGTCGAGGGCGCCAGAGGCCTTCAGACCGGCCGCCACCCCGGAGGCGCGGAAACCGGCGGGCGCCGTCACGCTCATGGTGCGACCCCGTCGACGCTCAGCCCGCGCGTCTCCGGCAGGCCCAGCGCGAGGTTCGCCGACTGGATCGCCGCGCCCGCGGTGCCCTTGACGAGATTGTCGACGGCTGCGATGACGACGACCCGGTCCGCCGCCTCGTCCACGGCGAGGCCGAGCAGGGCGGTGTTGGCGCCGAGCACGTCGGCCGTGCGCGGGAAGCGCCCTTCGGGCAGGAGCTGCACGAAAGGCTCGCCCGCATAGGCGAGCTCCCAGGCCTCGCGGATGTCGCCGGGCGTGGCCCCTGGCACGATGCGGGCCGTGCAGGTGGCGAGGATGCCCCGGGACATGGGCACGAGCACCGGGGTGAACGACAGCGTGGGGTGCACGGCGCCGGCCCAGCGCAGGGCCTGCCGGATCTCGGGGATGTGCCGGTGCGAGCCGCCGACCGCGTACGGCGCGGCCGAGCCGAGCTGCTCCGCGGCGAGGTACGGCAGCTCGAGCTTGCGGCCCGCGCCGGAGGGGCCCACCGCGAGCACCGCGCCGAGGTCGCGCTCCTCGATCAGGCCGGCGCGGATGCCGGGCGCGAGCGCGAGGGCGACGGTGCTGGCGTTGCAGCCGGGTGCGGCGATCCGGCGGGCGCCCACCAGCCGATCGCGCTGGCGCCCCTGCCCGCGCGGCAGCTCGGGCACCCCGTACTCCCAGGTGCCCGCATGGGGGCTGCGGTAGAACGCCTCCCAGTCGGCGGCGCTCTCCAGCCGGTGGTCCGCACCGCAGTCGATGACGAGCGTCTCGGCCGGCAGCTGCGCGGCGATCTCCGCCGAGGCGCCGTGGGGCAGCGCGAGGACGACGAGATCGTGGCCGGCGAGCGCCTCCGGGGTGGTGTCCTGCAGCACGAGATCGGCAAGCGATCGCAGGTTCGGGTGAACCGCCGCGAGCGGCTGACCTGCGTTCTGCTTCGCCGTCACCGTGCGCACCTCGAAGTCCGGGTGCGCGGAGAGCAGCCGCAGGGTCTCGCCGCCGGCGTAGCCGCTCGCGCCGGCTACAGCGACCGTGAAGACCATGGCTGCCAGCCTACCCGCGGCCGGCGTGCGCCCAGCGCACCCCCTGCGCGGGCCGCGCGCGAAGCGCCGCATGCCGCGCAGGCGCGGCGCCCGAGGCCGCGCTACTGCGCGCGCACCGTCGCGCCCAGCCGCTCGGCGGCCAGGGCCGCACCGGCGAGCTTCGCCTCGCTCGCCTCCGCGGCGGTGAGCGTGCGGTCGGGCGCGCGGAAGCGCAGCGAGAAGGTCAGCGAACGACTGCCCTCCGGAACGCCGGCGCCGCGGTAGTCGTCCACGAGGGCGATGTTTTCCAGCAGCGGACCGGCGCCCTCGGCGACAGCGGCGCGCACCTGGGCGGCCGGCACTGTCAGCGACACGATGAGCGAGAGGTCCTGGGTGGCGGCCGGCAGCGTGCCCAGCGGGCGCGCGGTCCGCACCTCCGGCGCCGCGGCGAGCAGAGCACCCAGGTCCAGCTCCACGGCGGCCACGCGCCCTGGCAGGTCGAAGGCCGCAGCGACCTCGGGGTGCAGCTCACCGGCGTGCCCGACGGTGCGGTCGCCCTCGGCCGCTCGGACGACGAGCTCGGCGGTGCGCCCGGGGTGGAAGCCCTCCCGCCGGCCCTGCCGCAGCTGAAGCGGCACGCCCAGGGCCGCGGCGGCCTGCCGGGCGACCGCGACGGCGTCGTTCCAGTCCGCGCGCCGCGCGGCGAGGCCCGGCTGCTTCGCCACCGCAGCCCCGGTGACCACCGCGGCGAGGTGGTAGGGCTGCTCGGGCACGGAGGCCTCGAGCATCGCGAGAGTGTCCGCATCCGGGCGTGCCGTGCCGGCCGGGACGCCGTCGGTTCCCATCGCCCGGCCCTCCCGCGGCCGGAAGGTGCGGCCCAGCTCGAAGATCGCCAGGTCGGTCAGCCCCCGGGACACGTTGCGATGCGCCACGTCCAGGAGCCCGGGCAGCAGATGGCGCCGCATGATCGACTGGCGCGCGTCGAGGGCGTTCTCCAGCACGACCTCGGGCCGTCCGGCCGGCTCGAAGAGCGCGTTCACGCCGTCGGCGAGGAAGGGGTAGCTGAGCACCTCCGTCGCGCCCGCGGCGGCGAGCGCGTCGGCGACCTTCCTCCGGGCGCGCTGCTCACGGGTCAGCCCCCGCCCCGGCGGGGCGACCGGGATCACCGAGGGGATCCGGTCATAGCCCCGCAGACGGGCGACCTCCTCGACGAGGCCCGTCGGGTCGTCCAGATCCGGGCGCCAGCTGGGCGGCACGACGCTGTAGTCGCCCTCCGCGGTCTGCGCCACCGTGCAGCCCACGGCACGCAGGGCGCTGACGACCTCCTCCTCGGCGCAGTCGGCTCCGACGAGGCGCTGGACGAAGCCGCGCTGCAGGGCGATGGGGGCGGCCGGCTCCGGCTCGCCCCATTCGCCGCCCAGCTCGGTCTCGATGCCGCCGGCGAGCTCCACGAGCAGGTCGACGACGCGCTGCGCGGCGACCGGGGCGAGCATCGGGTCGACGCCGCGCTCGAAGCGCCGCGACGCCTCGCTGGGCAGCTTGTGCCGCCGCGCGGTACGGGCCACGGTGACCGGCTCGAAGCACGCCGCCTCGACGAGCACGCGCGTGGTGCCCGGGCCCACCTCGGTGCTCGCGCCGCCCATCACGCCCGCGAGGCCGATCGGGCCGGATTCGTCCACGATGAGCAGGTCCTCGGGGTCGAGCGTGCGCTCCTGTCCGTCCAGCGTGGTCAGCCGCTCGCCCGCGCGGGCGCGCCGGGTGCCGATCCTCCCGGTGAGCCGCTCCGCGTCGTAGGCGTGGGTGGGATTGCCGAGCTCGAGCATGACGTAGTTCGTGATGTCCACCACGAGGGACACCGAGCGCATGCCCGCCACCCGCAGGCGCGCCGCCATCCAGGCGGGGGTCGGCCGGGAGGGGTCCACGTCGCTGACGACGCGGGCGACGAAACGGCGCACGCCGTGCCGTCCGCGCACGGGGGCGTCGTCGGCGACCGCGAGGGCGTAGCCGGAGAAGGCCCCGGGCTGCACGAGCGAGGCCGGGTCGGTGAACGCCCGGCCGGTCGCGTGGCCGTACTCGCGCGCCACGCCTCGCACGGAGAAGGCGTAGCCGCGATCCGGGGTCACGTTCACCTCGAAGCCCTCCACGCCCAGGCCCAGCAGCGTGCGGGCGTCGTCGCCCGGCTGCGCCGCGGCGGCGGCCGGCCCGGCCTGCCCGAGGTCGAGCCGGAGGATGCCCTCGTGGGCGGTGCCGAGGCCGAGCTCGCGCTCGGAGGCGATCATCCCGTCGGAGACGTGCCCGTAGGTCTTGCGTGCGGCGATGGCGAAGCCGCCGGGCAGGACGGTTCCCGGCAGGGCGACGACCACGAGCGCGCCCTCCTCGGCGTTGGGGGCGCCGCACACGATGCCGCGCACGTCCTCGCCGCCGTCCGCGGCCTTCTCGCCCTCGCGGGCCACCCGCACACGGCACCAGCGGATCGTCTTGCCGTTGGAGTGCTCCTCCGGCTCGGCGGACAGGATGCGCCCGACCACGAGCGGTCCGGTCACCTCGGCAGGGATGACGGACTCCTCTTCCAGCCCCACCCGCACGAGCGCGGCGAGCACGTCCTCCGGTTTCCGGCTCTCCAGCTCGACGTACTCGGCGAGCCAGTCAACAGCGACCTTCACCTCAGAGCCCCACTCCCAGCTCGTGGCTGAACCGGATGTCGCCCTCGACCATGTCGTGCATGTCCGTCACCTCGTTGCGGAACATGAGGGTCCGTTCGATGCCCATGCCGAAGGCGAAGCCCGAGTGCTCCGCCGGGTCGATCCCCGCCGCGCGCAGGACGTTCGGGTGCACCATGCCGCAGCCGCCCCACTCGATCCAGCGCGGGCCGCCCTTCGCGCCCGGATGCCACACGTCCAGCTCCGCGGAGGGCTCCGTGAACGGGAAGTAGCTGGGGCGCAGGCGGATGCGCGCCTGCTCGCCGAACATGACGCGGGCGACGTGCTCCAGAGTGCCCCGCAGATGGGCCATCGTCAGCCCGCGGTCCACGGCGAGCCCCTCGAACTGGTGGAAGACGGGCGTGTGCGTCGCATCCAGCTCGTCCGTGCGGTACACGCGCCCGGGCGCGATGACGTAGACCGGCAGCTCGCGCTCCAGCAGCGCGCGGATCTGCACGGGCGAGGTGTGCGTGCGCAGCACGAGGTGCCGCTCGGCCGGCGCGACGAAGAAGGTGTCCTGCATGGCGCGCGCGGGGTGGTCGGCGTCGAAGTTCAGGGCGTCGAAGTTGAACCACTCGTGCTCGACCTCGGGGCCTTCCGCGACCTCCCAGCCCATGCCGACGAACACGTCCGCGATCTGCTCGGCCAGGACGGACAGCGGGTGCCGCGCCCCGGGCCGCCAGCCGCTCGCCGCCTCGGTGACGTCGACGGCCTCCGCCTGCAGGCGCGCGGCCTCCTCCGCGGCGAGGACCTCCGCCTCACGCGCCGCGAAAGCCTCGGTGACGCGGTTTCGTGCGGCGCCGATGAGCCTGCCGAGCGCGGCACGCTCCTGCGGGGGGACGTCCCGCATCCGGGCGTTCAGCCGGGCCAGCTCGGAGGACTCCCCCAGATGCGCGGCGCGGACCGCCTTGAGCTCGGCGCCGTCCTGGGCCGCCGCGATCGCCGCCAGCGCCGCCTGGGCGGCCGTGTCAAGCGCCTCGGGGGTGAGGTCGAGGGGTTCCGGCACGGTGTCCCATCGTAGTGGACGCGCCCCTGCGCCTTCGTCGGCGGCGGGATCCGGGCGTGCTCAGTCGCGCTGCGCGAACGCCGACTCGTACAGGCACACCGCGGCCGCCGTCGCCAGGTTCATCGACTCCGCATGGCCGTAGATGGGCACCGCGACGACCCGGTCGACACGGCCGAGCAGATCCTCCTGCAGCCCGTGCGCCTCGTTGCCGAACACCCACGCCGTGGGCGCGGACAGGGAACCGGCGCGCCGCAGCTGGAGCAGGTCGTCGCCGGACATGTCGGCGGCGAGCAGCTGCATCCCCGCGGCACGGGCGCGGTCGAAGACCTCGTCGGCGTCGGCGGACACGGCGACCGGCAGGTGGAAGATCGAGCCTGTGGTGGAGCGCACCACCTTGGGGTTGTACAGGTCGACGGTGCGGCCGGCGAGGACGACGGCGTCCACCCCCGCGGAGTCGGCGGCCCGGATGATCGTGCCCGCGTTGCCGGGGTCGCGCACCTCCTGCAGCACGGCGACGAGGCGCGGTCCGGCGGCGAAGATGTCCGCCAGCGCGGTCGGGAACTGGCGGCAGACCGCGACGAGCCCTTGCGGGGACTGCGTGTCGGCCATGGCCTCGAGGACGTGCTCGGTGACCAGCTCCGCGGTCAGGCCGGTCCTCTCCAGCGCGATCGGCAGCTCGCCGCCGCGGTGGTCGAGCGCTGCACGGGTGGCGTACACCTCGACGAGCAGCTCCGGTCGCCAGGCGAGGGCCTCGCGCACCGCCTGCGGCCCCTCCAGGAGGAACAGGCCCGTGTCGGAGCGAGCGGACTTCTTCGCGAGCTTCGCGACGGCCCGCACGCGCGGCGAACGCGGGTTGTCCAGCACGATGCACAGCCTATAGAACGCGGGCGCACGGCTGACGGAGGCGCACATTAACGGCCGATGGACGGCCGGGGCGATGCCCGGCCGTCCATCTCGCCGCAGGCTCCGGAGCCTGCGAGGGCTCTACGCGGCGTTCTCCGCCGGAAGCGCGGCCTTCGCCGTCTCCACCAGCGAGGCGAACGCGGCCGGCTCGTTGACCGCCAGCTCGGCCAGGATGCGGCGGTCCACCTCGACCCCGGCCAGGCCGAGGCCCTGGATGAGGCGGTTGTAGGTCAGACCGTTGGCGCGGCTGGCCGCGTTGATGCGCTGGATCCAGAGCCGGCGGAACTCGCCCTTGCGGGCCCGGCGGTCGCGGAAGGCGTAGCTGAGGGAGTGGGTGACCTGCTCCTTCGCCTTGCGGTACAGGCGGGAGCGCTGACCCCGGTAGCCCTCGGCGCGCTCGAGGACGACGCGGCGCTTCTTGTGGGCGTTGACCGCCCGCTTGACACGTGCCATTTCGGTTTTCCTTCGGGGATCGGCTCGGCGTTACTTGCCGAGAAGCTTCTTGATGACCTTGGTGTCCGCGCCGGACACGAGCGCGTCCTGCGCGAGGCGGCGCGTGCGACGGGTGGGCTTGCCCTCGAAGTTGTGACGCAGGTTCGAGTGCTGCTTCTCGATCTTGCCGCTGCCGGTGATCTTGAAGCGCTTCTTGGCCCCGGAATGGGTCTTCTGCTTCGGCATGTCTCTTTCTCCTTGTCGGGCGCGACCGCGTGCGCGGCCCGCTTCCTGTCCTGTCCGCCGCGAAGGGCGCACTTCCTCTTCCCGGCGGCTGTCCGCCGGCACATCCTCTGGGCCGCCGCGCGGCCTGCCGCTATCGGGCTTCGCCCTCGCCCTCGCCGGGACGTTCCTGCGCCTCCCGCTCGGCGCGGTGCTGGTGCTCGGTGCGCGCCTCGGCCTTCGTCTTCAGCGGCGCCACGACCATCGTCATGTTGCGGCCGTCGAGCGTCGGGCTGGACTCGACGGTGCCGAACTCCTCCATGTCGCTCGCGAAGCGCTGCAGGAGGCGGGCGCCCATCTCCGGCCGGGACTGCTCCCGCCCGCGGAAGAGGATCATGGCCTTGACCTTGTCCCCCGACTTGAGGAAGCCCTCGGCGCGCTTGCGCTTTGTCTCGTAGTCGTGGTCGTCGATCTTCAGGCGGAAGCGGACCTCCTTGAGGACCGTGTTCGCCTGGTTGCGCCGGGCCTCCTTGGCCTTCTGCGCGGCCTCGTACTTGAACTTGCCGTAGTCCATGATCTTCACCACGGGCGGCTTCGAGTTCGGGGCGACCTCCACGAGATCGAGATCCGCCTCCGACGCAAGTCTCAGCGCCACCTCGATGGGGACGACGCCGACCTGCTCGCCGCCGGGGCCGACGAGTCGGACCTCGGGGACGCGGATGCGGTCGTTGGTACGCGGTTCGGTGATTGCTGGTCTCCTCTGTCTGTCGGACGGCCACCCTCCGGGCGATCGCCCGGCAGGCACGAGAAGAGGAGAGAACGGCTTTTCACGGCCTCCGGCGCGATGCCGGCGGCCTCACCCAGCCCGGCCCCCGCAACGCGGTGACCTTCCGGCTGTCCATGACCCGGTAACCTGTTCAGGCGGCAATACGCGGGTGGGAGAAACTCCTCTTTCGAACTGGGATTACCCAGAGCCTGGTCGATTGTAGCAGAGAGGCGCGAAATGACGGATGACTCCGAGGTCCAGGAGCTCGTGACCGAGGACTACGCTCGCGACATCGCCGACGTCGCGGCGGTCGAGGTGATCACCACCACCGCGGTGCACCTCATGAGCGCGGCCGCCGTGAAGGTCGGCCTGGCCGACGATCCGGAGCATCAGCTGGACCTGGACGAGGCCCGCAAGCTCATCAACGCCCTCGCCGGGCTGGTCACCGCCGCCGCCCCGGAGATCTCCGACTCCCACGCCCGTCCTCTGCGCGACGGCCTGCGCTCCTTGCAGCTCGCCTTCCGGGAGGCCTCGGCCATCCCTGACCCGATCGGGCAGGGTCCGGGCGAGAAGTGGACCGGTCCGGTCCTCTGACCGAGGCGGCCGGGCTAGGCCGCGCTGACGCGCAGCGCGACGGAGTCGACGCGCTCGCCGATCAGGCGATCGTGCGCGAGGCTCTCCTGGACCCGACCGACGAGCGCGTCGAAGGCGCCGCGGTCCAGCCCGGGGGCGAGGCCCAGTCCGACCACGAGCTCGGGGGCGCCCAGGCGCGCCGCCGGGTCGCCCGGCAGCACGTCCACGCTGCGCACGGCCTCGTGCACGAAGGCGACGTCCCGGATGCGGGCGATCACCTCGCCGTCCCGCCAGGGCTCGATCCAGGGGCGCTCGCCCGCGATCGCGCGCAGCGCAGGGGGCCGCACCGCGAAGACGCTCTCGGAGCCCGGGTCGAGCACCACCGCCGCGTTGCCCTCGGACACGGCGGCGAGCGCCACGCGGCGCGCCTGGGCGGGCACGGGCCGCGAGTCCGAGCGCCAGGCCGCCATCGCCGCCACGGACGAGAACACCGGCAGCACGGGCGCGCCGTCCGGCCCGGCGACGGTCACGATGGACAGCTCCTGCGTCTTGTCCACGGGACGTCCGTCCGGGCCGACGCCCCGCTCCCCCGCCTCGGCGACAAGCGGGATGAGCAGTCGCGCCTGGGCGAGGGCCGACACGACCTCGGCCTGCGAGGCCTGGCCAGCGGCGAAGCGGGCGAGGGCGTCCGCGAGCGCGGCCGGGGCGGAGCCGTCGTCCGTCTCGAAGGGATTGGCCGAGAAGCTGCGCCCCTGCCAGGGGATCCCGGCGGAGTCGCCGCCGCCCTGCTCAGTCCGATGCGACATCGAGCGCCTCGGCGAGCGTGAAGGCGCCGGAGTACAGCGCCTTGCCGATGATGGCGCCTTCGAGCCCCTGCGGCACCAGTCCGCGCAGCGCGCTGATGTCGTCCAGGCTCGACACGCCCCCCGAGGCGACGACCGGCCGGGGGGTGCGCTCGAGCACCTGGGAGAGCAGCTCGAGGTTCGGGCCGCGCAGTGTGCCGTCCTTCGTCACGTCGGTGACGACGTAGCGCGCGCAGCCGGCCTCCTCCAGCCGGGCGAGGACCTCCCAGAGATCGCCGCCCTCCTGGGTCCAGCCGCGCGCGGCGAGCGTGGTGCCGCGCACGTCGAGCCCGACCGCGATGGCCTCGCCGTACTGGCTGATGGCGGACGCCGTCCACTCCGGGTTCTCCAGGGCGGCGGTGCCGAGGTTGATGCGCTCCACTCCCAGGCGCAGCGCCGCCTCCAGCGAGGCGTCGTCGCGGATGCCTCCGGAGAGCTCGACGTTCACGCCCCGCACGGCCCGCACGACGTCCTTGAGCACGGCGCGGTTCTCGCCCCGGCCGAACGCGGCGTCCAGGTCGACGAGGTGGATCCATTCGGCGCCGGCCTCCGCCCATTCCACGGCGGCTTCGACAGGGTCGCCGTAGGCGGTGGCGCTGCCGGCCTCCCCCTGCACGAGACGGACCGCCTTGCCGTCGGCGACGTCGACGGCGGGCAGCAGGACGAGACGGGGGCTGGACGCGAGTTCGCTCATGATTCCTCTGACTCGGGGCAGCCGGAGCCGGCCGCCCCGAAATCCTAGCCGAGCGTGCCGACCCAGTTCCGGAGCAGCGCGATCCCCGCCTGCCCGGACTTCTCCGGATGGAACTGCGTCGCCGACAGCGGTCCGTTCTCCACGGCGGCGAGGAACGGCGAGCCGTGCCTGGCCCAGGTCAGCACCGCCGGCGCGAAGGGGCCGCTCGCCTGGATGCCCCAGCGCGTCGCGGCGTAGGAGTGCACGAAGTAGAACCGCTCCTGCTCGATGCCGGCGAAGAGTGTGCTGCCCTCCCCGGGCTCGACGGTGTCCCAGCCCATGTGCGGCAGGATCGGCGCGTCCAGGCGCTCCACCGTGCCCGGCCACTGCCCCAGCCCCTCGGACTCGACGCCGCGCTCGACGCCGCGCTCGAACATCACCTGCATGCCCACGCAGATGCCGAGCACGGGCCTGCCGCCGGCCACGCGCCGGTCCACGAGCTCCGCGCCTCGCACGGCCTCCAGGGCGCGCGCGACGGCATCGAAGGCGCCCACCCCGGGTACCACGAGCCCGTCGGCCTCCAGGGCGCGCCTGCGGTCGGAGGTCAGCTCGACCTCGGCCCCGGCGGCCTGCAGCGCCTTCGCGGCGGAGTGGACATTGCCCGATCCGTAGTCGAGGACGACGACGTCGGGACGGCTCACAGCGCGCCCTTCGTGGAGGGGATGCCCTGGACCTGCGCGTCCCTGGCCTTCGCCGCGCGGAAGGCCCGTGCGAAGGCCTTGAACTCGGCCTCGGCGATGTGGTGCGGGTCGCGGCCGGCGAGGACGGTCACGTGCACGGTCATCGCCGCGTGGAAGGCGATCGCCTCGAAGACGTGCCGCACGAGCGAGCCGGTGAAGTGGCGGCCGATGAGGTGCAGCTCGAAGCCGGCCGGCTCGCCCGAGTGCACGAGGAAGGGGCGGCCCGACAGGTCGACGACCGCCTGCGCCAGCGCCTCGTCCAGCGGCACGAGCGCGTCGCCGAAGCGGGAGATGCCGGCCTTGTCTCCCAGCGCCTGCCTGATCGCCTCGCCCAGGACGATGCCGGTGTCCTCCACGGTGTGGTGCACGTCGATGTTCGTGTCCCCGCTGGCGTGCACCCGCAGGTCCGTGAGCGAGTGCTTGGCGAAGGCCGTGAGCATGTGGTCGAAGAAGGGGACGGTGGTCGAGATGTCCGTCTCGCCCGTGCCGTCCAGGTCGAGCGCGAGCTCGATGCTCGACTCGCTGGTCTCGCGCTGCAGTCGCGCGACGCGGGGGGCGGGGCTCATGCCTCGAGTCTAGCCAGCGGGCCGAACTCCGGCCGGGCCGAGAGCTCGGTCATCGCCTCGAGGAAGGCGGTGGTCTCCTCCTGCGTCCCCGCGGTGACCCGCAGGTGCTCCGGGATGCCCACGTCGCGGATGAGGATCCCCCGCTCCAGCAGGGCCTCGAACAGCGCGCGCGGCTCGGGCACCGCGCCGAACAGGACGAAGTTCGACGCGGAGGGGTGCACCCGATAGCCCAGCTCGGCGAGCCGGCGCTCGATGCGGTCTCGCTGCACCACGATGTCCGCCACGGCCGCCAGCATCAGCGGGGCGTGCCGCAGCGCCGCCAGCGCCGCAGCCTGGGTGAGCGCGGACAGGTGGTACGGCAGCCGGACCAGACGGAGCGCGTCGATCACGGCGGGGTCGGCGGCCAGGTACCCCACCCGCGCCCCCGCGAAGGAGAAGGCCTTGCTCATGGTGCGCGAGACGATCAGCCGCTCCCGGCCCGGCAGCAGGGCGAGGGCCGAGGCCGTGCCCGCGGCGGCGAACTCCGCATAGGCCTCGTCGACCACGACGATCCCCCGAGAGGCCGCGTAGACGGCCTCGATCGTCTCCAGCGGAAGCGGAGTCCCGGTGGGGTTGTTCGGCGAGCACAGGAAGACCAGCGTCGGGTCCTCCGCACGGACGGCATCGGCGGCGACGACCGGGTCGATGGTGTAGTCGCTCTCCCGCGGCACGCCGATCCAGCGGGTGCCCGTGCCGGAGGCGAGCAGGGGATACATCGAATAGCTCGGCGTGAAGCTCATCAGGCTGCGCCCCGGGCCGCCGAACGCCTGCAGGATGTGCTGCAGCACCTCGTTCGAGCCGTTGGCCGCCCAGATCTGCTCAGCGCTCAGCCCGTGCCCGAGGTAGGCGGCGAAACCCTCGCGCAGCTGCGTGAACTCCCGGTCCGGGTAGCGATTGACCGAGCGCAGCGCCTCGGCCACCGAGCGGGTGATGTCCTCGGCGACCTCCGCGGGGACCGGATGAGTGTTCTCGTTCACATTCAGGGCGACGGGAACGGACTCCTGCGGGGCGCCGTACGGGCGCCGACCGCGGAGGTCGTCACGGACCGGCAGGTCGGAGAGGCTCGTCACCCTGCGATTCTACGAGCGGCGCGACCCCACCGGACGGGCCCGCGGTCGATCAGCGCAGTGAGGCGGGGATCGCCAGCCGCTGCCCCGGGTTCACCGCGGAGCTGTCCAGCGCGTTGAGCGCCTTGATCTCCTGGATGACGTCGCGCGGGTCCGCGCTGGGCGCGAGCTCGCTCGCCAGCTCCCACAGCGACTGCCCCGGCTGCACGGTGACGTACTCGAAGCTCGCCGGAGCGGTGCCGGCAGGGGCTGCCCCCTCCGCGAGGGCGCTCGCGCCGGCGAAGAAGCCGACGACCAGCGCGATCACGACCGGCAGCGCGACCAGAAGGGTGAGCACCGCGCGACCGCGGCCGGTCAGACGAAGCCGCGAGCGGCGGACGGCCGCGGCCATCGGCATGGCCGTGGGGCTGAAGCTGATCGTCGCACTCATTGCTCCTCCTTCGCGGGGGCGAACATGTGTTTCGAATGTATCTTCGATTCCGGTCGATTGCAAGCGCGCCCGCCCCCGTAAGGCGGCAGGCCGATCCGCGACACTCTCGAACATGTGTTTGCCGGGCCTGCGGGAGGCGGATACAGTTTCGATCGACATGGTGCCAGTGCACCACCCACCACCGACATCGCCTCCCGGAGCCTGCGGGAGCAGCGGAGGAACGGAGCGACATGACGAGCCGAGCCGAGCGCGGGAGCCGGATCAAGGGCGAGCTCAGCGCCAAGCAGCAGGCCATCCTCACCGTCATCCGCGCCTCCGTCCAGGAGCGGGGCTACCCGCCGAGCATGCGCGAGATCGGCGATGCGGTGGGGCTCTCCTCGCTTTCCAGCGTGACCCACCAGCTCAACCAGCTCGAGCTGGCCGGTCATCTGCGCCGCGATCCCAACCGGCCGCGCGCCCTGGAGGTGCTCGGCGATCCCGAGGAGACGCCGACGGGGCCGGCCGACGGCGCCTACGCCGTCACGGAGGCGGTGGAGGTGCCCCTGGTCGGGCGGATCGCCGCCGGCATCCCGATCACGGCCGAGCAGCAGGTGGACGAGGTGATGCCGCTGCCCAAGCAGCTCGTCGGCAGCGGCGCGCTGTTCATGCTGAAGGTTGTCGGCGAGTCGATGATCGACGCTGCGATCTGCGACGGCGACTACGTCGTCATCCGTCAGCAGACCAGTGCGGAGAACGGGGACATCGTCGCCGCGATGCTCGACGGCGAGGCCACCGTGAAGGTGTTCCGCCAGCGGGACGGCCACACCTGGCTGCTGCCGCGCAACTCGGCCTTCGAGCCGATCCTGGGCGACCATGCCGAGGTGCTCGGCAAGGTGGTCGCCGTGCTCCGCGCGGTCTGAGGCGGCGCCGGCGGAGGGCGCCGCGCCTCAGGCGCCGGCGCTCAGCGCGGTGAGCCTGCCGGCCAGAGCCGACGGCACCGCGGCGCGGATGTGGGTCCCCTCTTCGGTGTGCTCGGTGCTGAGCACCTGCCCGTCGGAGTGCACGGCGGCGACGAGGTCGCCGCGCGTGTACGGGATGACGACGTCCACGAGCTCCGAGCGGTCCGGAAGGGCCTCCTCGATCGCCGCCAGCAGCTCGGGGATGCCCTCACCCGTGCGGGCGGAGACGAAGAAGGCGCCGCGGTAGCGCCCCCGCAGCTCCAGCCGCCGCTCGTCGTCGATGAGGTCGGCCTTGTTGAAGACCAGCAGCTCCGGGATGTCCTGCGCCTCCGACTCGGCGAGCACCGAGCGCACGGTGGCGATCTGCCCGCCCGGGTCGGGGTGCGAGCCGTCCACGACGTGCACGAGCAGATCCGATCCGGACACCTCCTCGAAGGTGGACCGGAAGGCCTCGACGAGCTGGTGCGGCAGGTTGCGCACGAACCCGACGGTGTCGCTGAGCGTGTAGCTGCGCCCGTCGGCGGTGCGTGCACGGCGCACGGTGGCGTCGAGGGTCGCGAAGAGCGCGTTCTCCACGAGCAGCCCGGCGCCGGTGAGCCGGTTCATCAGGCTGGACTTGCCCGCGTTGGTGTATCCCACGATCGCGACGGAGGGCGTCTCGGAGCGCCGGCGGGAGGCGCGCTTGGTCTCCCGGGCCGGAGCCATCTGCGCGATCTGACGACGCAGCCGCGCCATCCGGGCATGGATACGCCGGCGGTCCAGCTCGATCTTCGTCTCACCGGGACCGCGGGAGCCCATGCCCTGCCCTGCGCCGACCTGACCGCCGGCCTGGCGGGACATCGACTCGCCCCAACCGCGCAGCCGAGGCAGCAGGTACTCCAGCTGGGCAAGCTCGACCTGGGCCTTGCCCTCCCGGCTCTTGGCGTGCTGGCTGAAGATGTCGAGGATCACGGCGGTGCGGTCGATGACCTTCACCTTGACGACGTCCTCCAGCGCGCGCCGCTGGCTGGGGGCGAGCTCGGTGTCGGCGACGACCGTGTCCGCCCCGCTGGCGGCGACGATGCCTGCGAGCTCCTCGGCCTTGCCGCGGCCCAGGTAGGTGGCCGGGTCCGGGTGGGGGCGGCGCTGCAGCACCCCGTCCAGGACGACCGCTCCCGCGGTCTCGCACAGCGCCGCGAGCTCTCGCAGGGATGTCTCCGCCTCGCCCAGGGCGCGGGAGTAGGTGCCGATGAGGACGACCCGCTCCAGGCGCAGCTGTCGGTACTCGACCTCGCTGACGTCCTCGAGCTCGGTGGACAGCCCGGCGACCCGGCGCAGGGCTGCGCGCTCCTCGCGGTCGAGCTGCTCGCCGTCGTCGGCGCCGTCTGCGGCCAGGGAGTCCTCGAGGAGGGTCTCGGATCGTTCGGAGAGCACGCCGGAGCGGCGTGCCGCGGCCGAGGCCAGGACACGCTCCAGCATGCGCTCGTCGTCGCGAGAGTTCGCGGGGGTGTCGGCCTCTGTCATGTCCCTTCCAGGGTACCCGTGCGACGCGGCCGGGCTCCCGGATAAGCCCACAGCGGAAATCTGGGATACTGACCCACGATGGCGAGCGACCACTATTTCAGCCCGCAGCCGGAGAGCGAGTTCCGGCCGCGGAAGCTGACGGTGAGCCTGCTCGGCCGGGTGCGCAGCCTCACCACCGCCGGCGGGGTGTTCAGCCCCGACCGCATCGACCTCGGCACGCAGACCCTGCTCACGCATGTGCCGCCGCCCCCGCCGGACGGCCAGCTGCTCGATCTGGGCTGCGGCTGGGGCCCGATCGCGCTGACGATGGCGCTGCAATCGCCCAAGGCGACGGTCTGGGCGGTGGACGTGAACGAGCGCGCGCTGGAGCTCACCCGGCAGAACGCGCAGGCTCTGGGCGCGCGCAACGTCCGGGCGTGCCGGCCCGAGGAGGTGCCGGCCGAGCTGCGCTTCCGCACGATCTGGTCCAACCCTCCCATCCGGGTGGGCAAGAACGAGCTGCACGACCTGCTCACGTCCTGGCTGCCGCGGCTGGAGGAGAGACGGGACGGTTATCTCGTCGTGCAGCGGAACCTGGGCGCGGACTCCCTGCACCGCTGGCTGGAGGCCAGCCTTCCGAAGGGCTTCTCGACCACCCGCAACGCGACGAGCAAGGGGTACCGGGTGCTCCGCGTGCGCAACAACCAGGCCGGCTAGAGCTCGATCGTGCCGCGGTAGACGATCTGCGCGGGCCCGGACAGGGCGACGTGCTCCCCGTCCTCGGTGGCGAAGACGCGGACGGCGAGCCGTCCCCCGGGCACATCCACCTGCCAGTCGTCCGGGGCGCCCTCCCCGGCCCAGAAGCGGGTGGCCAGCGCGGCGGCGACCGCACCGGTGCCGCAGGAGAGCGTCTCGCCGCTGCCGCGCTCGTGCACGCGCATCCGGATCCGTCCGACGCCGTCCAGCACCAGCGGCTCCTCGGGCACCACGAACTCCACGTTCGCGCCGTGCGGCTGCTCCGGATCGAGGGCGGGCGCTGCGGCGAGGTCCAGGGCCTCCAGCTCGGCGGTGTCCGCGAGGGCGACGACGACGTGGGGGTTGCCCACATCGATCGACAGCCCCGGCCGCGGCACGGACAGGTGCGTGGCGCGCACGGTGACATCGGGGCCGGGACGCCAGACGCCCAGATCCGCGGTGAAGCCGAGCGGGGAGCGCTGCACCTCGACGATGCCGGCACGGGTGCCCAGCGGCAGGGCGCCGCCGGGCTGCGCGGCGGCCAGACCCTCCTCTTCGAGGAAGCGGGCGAAGACGCGGATGCCGTTGCCGCACATCTCCGCGAGCGAGCCGTCCGCGTTGCGGTAGTCCATGAACCACTCGCTCGCGGACAGCAGGGCGGTCGCACGCTCGTTCAGTCCGGCCGAGCGGGTGCGCACCGCCCGGATGAGCCCGTCGGCGCCGATCCCGAAGCGCCGGTCGCACAGTGCGGAGACCTCCCGTGCGCCCAGCTCCAGCTCGCCCTCCGGATCTGCGAGCAGGATGAAGTCGTTGCCCGTCCCCTGGCCCTTCGCGAAGGCGATCCTCCTGCTCACCCCGCGAGTCTATTCGGCGCGGACGCCCTGCCGGCCGGAGAGGAGCTCGGCGGCGACGCGCTCGGCTTCGATGCGCTCGGGATCGATGTGCTCGGGATCGATGCGCTCGGGGTCGGCCGGGCCCGGCACGGTGAGCCATTCTGCCTCGGGGTAGCGGCGGAACCAGCTGCGCTGGCGGCGCGCGTACCGGCGGGTGAGCGCCTGGGTCTGCTGGATGGCTTCGGCCTCCTGCAGCTCGCCGCGCAGCTGCGCGGCGGCCTGCGCGTAGCCGATGGCGCGCCGGGCGGTGCTGCCGCGCTCCAGCCCGGCGCGGAGCAGGCCGCGCACCTCCTCCAGCAGCCCGTCGCGCCACATGCCGACGACCCGCTCGTCCAGCCTCCGCGCGAGCTCCTCTCGCGGCGCGTCCAGGCCGATCACTCGCACCGCTCGCCATTGCCGCGGCACGGCGGGAAGCCGGTGCCGCGCCGAGCTGCCGGTGAGCTCGATCACCTCGAGCGCACGCACGACGCGTCGCGGATTGCGGCGATCGACGGCGGCCGCGGCGGAGGGGTCCAGGCGTTCCAGACGCGCGAGCAGGGCGGGGAGCCCCTCGGTGGCGAGCTGCGCCTCCAGGGCGGCGCGAATCGCCGGGTCCGTGCCGGGGAAGGCGAGCTCGTGGATGACGGCGGAGACGTACAGTCCGGAGCCGCCCACGAGGATCGGCACGGCGCCCCGCGCGAGGATGTCCTCGATGACGGCGCGGGCACGCTGCTGATAGTCCGCTGCGGTGGACTCCTCGGTGACGTCGAGCACGTCGAGCAAGTGGTGCGGGATGCCGCGCCGCTCGTGCTCGCGCAGCTTCGCCGTGCCGATGTCCATCCCGCGATACAGCTGCATGGCGTCCGCGTTGACGATCTCCGCGGACCGGCCGCGGTCCTGCAGGGCCTGGGCGAGACGGAGCGAGAACGCGGACTTGCCGGTGCCCGTGGGCCCGACGACGGCGAGCAGCGCCGCCCGCTCAGCCGTGCCGGGCATCGGCGGCGGAGCCGAGGCGCAGGCCGGGCAGACCGAGCGAGACCCGCGGGCCGCCGGCGCTCGGCGGCGCGGGCACGGCGCAGCTGTTCGCCTGCGCACGGTCCCAGGCATCCCCCGCCCGCGTGCGCCGGATGCGCAGCGGCGCTCGGTCCTGGGACTCGGCGATGAGGTGGTGCGGCGCGGTCCGGGTGATCCGCACCGTGACCACGTCTCCGGGCCGGGGGGTCTCGGAGCGCTCCGGGACGTCGAAGTGGACGAGGCGGGCGTCCTCCGCGCGGCCGCTGAGCCGGGCGTTCTCCGCGTCCTTGCGGCCTTCGCCCTCGGCGACGAGCACCTGCAGCTCACGGCCGAGCTGGGCGGCGTTCTCCTCCTCGGAGATGCGCTCCTGCAGCGCGATGAGCCGGTCGTAGCGCTCCTGCACCACGGCCTTGGGGATCTGCTCGTCCATCGTGGCGGCGGGTGTGCCGGGGCGAGGCGAGTACTGGAAGGTGAAGGCGGAGGCGAAGCGAGCGCGTTCCACCACGCGCAGGGTCTCCTGGAAGTCCGCCTCGGTCTCGCCGGGGAAGCCGACGATGATGTCCGTGCTGATCGCCGCGTGCGGGATGCGCGCACGCACGCGGTCGAGGATGCCGAGGAAGCGCTCGGAGCGGTAGGAGCGACGCATCGCGCGCAGCACCCTGTCGGAGCCGGACTGCAGCGGCATGTGCAGCTGCGGCATGACGTTCGGCGTCTCGGCCATCGCCTCGATGACGTCGTCTGTGAAGGCCGCCGGGTGCGGGCTGGTGAAGCGGACCCGTTCCAGGCCGGCGACGCCCCCCATCGCTCGCAGCAGCTTCGCGAAGGCGCCGCGGTCGCCGAACTGGACGCCGTAGCTGTTCACGTTCTGCCCGAGCAGCGTGATCTCGATCACCCCGTCGGCGACGAGCGCCTCGACCTCCGCGAGGATGTCCCCGGGGCGCCGGTCCTGCTCCTTGCCGCGCAAGGCGGGGACGATGCAGAAGGTGCAGGTGTTGTTGCAGCCGACGGAGATCGACACCCAGCCGCTGTGCGTCGACTCGCGCTTCGTGGGAAGGGTCGAGGGGAACCGCTGCAGAGACTCGAGGATCTCCAGCTGTGCCTGCTCGTTGTGCCGGGCTCGCTCGAGCAGCGCGGGAAGCGAGCCCATGTTGTGGGTCCCGAAGACGACGTCCACCCAGGGCGCACGCTCGAGGATGACGTGCTTGTCCTTCTGTGCGAGGCAGCCGCCCACCGCGATCTGCATTCCCTGGTGCTCGCGCTTGAGGCTCGCAAGGTGCCCGAGGGTGCCGTAGAGCTTGTTGTCGGCATTCTCACGCACGGCGCAGGTGTTGATGACGACCACGTCGGGCTGCGCGTCGCCCGCCGGTGCGTAGCCGGCGGCCTCCAAGGAGCCGCGCAGGCGCTCGGAGTCGTGCACGTTCATCTGACATCCGAAGGTGCGGACCTCGTAGGTCCGCACGCGCCCGTCCGCCTCACGCGCCGCGGTGGAGGCGGGGATCGTCGTGGGCGTCTCGGCCGAGGCCGTGTCGAGGGCAGTCATGATGGGGAGATTCTACGGTGAGGGCGGCCCGACGCCTGCGCTGGTGCCCGAGCACAGGTCTCGGCCGAAGCCCGAGCTGACGCCTCGGCTGATGCCCGCGCTGACGCCTCAGCCGCGCAGCTGCCCGAGCACGCGACGGGAGACCTCCGAGGAATAGCCGCGGCGGCGCAACTGCGCCGCCAGCCGCCCCAGGGCCGCGCGATCCCCGTCCGCACCGCTGCGCTCGAGGCGCTGCCAGCGCGTGCGGGCGAAGGCGAGGGCGGCTTGGAACTCGTCCTCCGGGTCAAGACGCGCGAGCGCGATGTCGATGACCTCCGGGTCGATGCCCCGGCTGCGCAGCGTGCGCGCGACCGCGATGCTCCCGGCCTTGCCGCGCCGCGAGAGCCGGGCGACGAGGATCTCAGCGAGCTCCTCGTCGTCCAGGTAGCCCCGCTCGGCCCACTCCTCGAGCAGCTGCTCGCGCTCCCCGGCATCGGAGAGCCCGGCATCCCGCAGCGCCGCGTCGGCCTCCGCCACGCTCAGCGAACGACCGGACAGCCGGCGCAGCACACGCTGCGCCGCCGCCGCGCCGCTCGCGGGCGCCTCCGCAGCGCCGCGTTCCGCGATCCAGCTACGCAGGTCGACGACGTGGCCCGCAGTCTCGTTCGCCTCCGCCTCGGACATGCTCCGCCGAGCCCGACCTAGGCGCCGATGCGCGCGGCGATGCGTTCCTCGATGGAGACCGCTCCGGGCGCGGCATCCTGCTCGGCAGGACGCACGCCGACGCCGAGCTTCTCCTTGATGCGGCGCTCGATGTCGGCTGCGATGTCCGGGTTCTCGATGAGGAAGTTGCGGGCGTTCTCCTTGCCCTGACCGATCTGGTCGCCCTCGTAGGTGTACCAGGAGCCGCTCTTCTTCACGATGCCGTGCTCGACGCCGAAATCGATCAGGCTCCCCTCCCGAGAGATGCCCGTGCCGAAGAGGATGTCGAACTCCGCCTGCTTGAACGGCGGCGCCATCTTGTTCTTCACGACCTTCACGCGGGTGCGGTTGCCCACCGCATCCTGCCCGTCCTTGAGGGTCTCGATACGGCGGATGTCGAGCCGGACAGAGGCGTAGAACTTCAGCGCCTTGCCGCCGGCCGTGGTCTCGGGGCTGCCGAAGAAGACGCCGACCTTCTCGCGCAGCTGGTTGATGAAGATGGCGGTCGTCTTCGTCTGGTTCAGACCGCCGGTGAGCTTGCGCAGCGCCTGGGACATCAGGCGGGCCTGCAGGCCGACATGCGCATCGCCCATCTCGCCCTCGATCTCAGCGCGGGGCACGAGCGCCGCGACGGAGTCGATGACGACGAGGTCGATGGCACCGGAGCGCACGAGCATGTCGGCGATCTCCAGCGCCTGCTCCCCCGTGTCGGGCTGGGAGACCAGTAGCGCGTCGATGTCGACACCGAGCTTCTTCGCGTAGTCCGGATCGAGGGCATGCTCCGCGTCGATGAAGGCGGCGATGCCGCCGTTCTTCTGGACGTTGGCGATCGCGTGCAGGGTCAGCGTGGTCTTGCCGGAGGACTCGGGGCCGTAGATCTCCACGATCCGGCCCCGCGGCAGACCGCCCACTCCGAGCGCGACATCCAGGGCGATGGAGCCGGTGGGGATGACCTCCACGGGCGGACGGTCATCGCTGCCCATCCGCATGATCGAGCCCTTGCCGAACTGCTTGTCGATGTTGGCCAGCGCGATTTCCAGGGCCTTCTCGCGATCCGCTGCTGATGGCATTTCGTGTCTCCTCGTTTGATCGTGAGCCGAGGCTATTCCCGGCCACCGACATCGCCGGCCCGACCAGAGGGGCCGTGCGGACACGCCCCTCATGACGAACTGTGCAGGAGACTACGCCTGTCCGAACATACTTTCGATTCGCGCCGCGGCGTGTCGGGCAGAGCGCCACGGAACCAGGCGAGAGGGCTCAGCAGAGGCCAGGCGCGTTCACCGTTCCGCGTGGCGGGCACCGCCGGGCTCGACAAGCCCTCGCCCATGCCGGCGCTCCGGGGGAACGTCCATTGCAGCGCACAGCGCCTGCCAGACCGCTCCGGGCTTCAGCCCCGCCGCGAGAGCCTGCTGCGCCGTCCGGTCGCCCAGCGCGTCGATCACCAGCTCGCGCACGAGCACCTTTCCGGGAGCAGGGCCGAACTCCTCGGCGACGGCCCGGTCGAACTCACTGCGCCGCACGCCCGTGCTCCCTCTGAGCCCGGCGCCTTCTCAGCGCTGGCCGACCATGCCGGGCTCGACGCCGGCGATGAGGTCGTCCGGAACCGTGTCCGGAACGGCGTCGCCCGGCATGGCCTCGAAGCCCTCGAGCACCGAGATCCGGTCGCCCACCTCGCTCATGATGACCGACAGGGGCGTGTCCAGCGCCTCGGCGACGGCGTACAGGATCTCGCTGGACGCCTCCTTCTGCCCGCGCTCGACCTCGGAGAGGTAACCCAGCGCGACACTCGCCTTTCCGGCGACCTGCCGCAGCGTCTGACCCTTCTGCAGCCGGAGATCGCGAAGGACGTCACCGATCTCCTGACGAACGAGAATCATCAGCGCGCTCCTTCCGTGTCTCCGCCCTTCCAGGGTGGAAGGGTCAGCATACCGCTTAACGGTGCATCAACTCTAACCGTCCTGAGCTGGCCGGTGGCTGAGGATGCACGGTATGTAACCGGGCGCGGGCAGCGCTTATTCCACGGGCGCGGAGGCGGCCCATCGCTCCGCCTCCTCCGCCAGCAGCCGGAGCGCCGCGAGCACCGCCGCGGACCGGATCGCCGTGCGGTCGCCGTCGAGATCGAGGCGCTCCACGCGATCGCGCAGCGGCCCGTGCACGGCGAGATACACCGTGCCGACGGGCTGTCCGCCCTGCGGATCAGGGCCGGCGACCCCCGTGGTCGCCACCCCGAAGGCCGGCGTCTCCTGCGGGCACAGCCGCTCGCGCACGCCCGCGGCCATCTGCGCGGCCACATCCGGGTCGACGGGCCCGTTCGCGCGCAGCAGGACGGCGTCCACGCCGAGCAGCGCCTCCTTGAGATCGGTGGCGTAGGCCACGACGCCTCCGCGCAGCGTGCGGGACGCCCCGGGCACGCCGACCAGCGCAGAGCACAGCGCTCCCCCGGTGAGCGACTCGGCCACAGCAAGGGCCGCATCGCGCGAGGCGAGCGTCTCCACGGCCTGGCGCGCGAGCGCGAACTCGTCCACGGCCTCAGCGCCCACCGGCACCGCCGGCGCCATCGCCATCGCCGGCACCGCCATCGCCGAGCCGGCCATCGCCGACGCCATCGCCCGCCGCGCCGTCAGCCGGGCGTGCGGAGCCCGCGCGCTGCCGGCGCACCAGCGAGACGACGTAGTCCACCCCGCTGGCGACGGTCAGCAGGAGCGCGAGCCCCATGAGAACCGCGTTGACGACCTCTACCCAGCTGCCGAGCCAGTCGGCGAAGGGCACCAGCGCCAGGGTGATCGCCACCGCCTGCACCACGGTCTTGAGCTTGCCCATCCAGTCCGCGGCGACGACCACGGACGAGGCGATGATGAGGCGGTGGACGGTGATGCCGATCTCGCGCACGAGGATCACGATCGTCACCCACCAGGGCAGCTCGTTCAGGATCGACAGGCAGACCAGCGCGGCCCCGGTGATCGCCTTGTCCGCGATCGGGTCGAGAAGCTTGCCCAGATCGGTGACCAGCCCGTAGCGGCGGGCGATCGCGCCGTCCACCCCATCGGTGGCGATCGCGACCACGAAGAGGACGGCCGCGCCGATGCGCAAGCCGCCGTCGGCCCCCGCGTCCGCAAGGAGCATCCAGACGAAGACGGGCACCGCGAGGATGCGGATGATCGTCAGCGCGTTCGGGAGGTTCCAGTTCGACGGGCGGGCGCCGGGCTGGGAGTTCGCGGTCACAGGATCACTCTGCCACGGCCGCGGAGACGGCCGGCGGCGCTGGCGGCCGGCCTGCGCCTCAGTCCCGGCCGGTCAGCTGCCACGCGTCCTCGTAGCTGCCCGTGTCGCCGTCGGAGCCTGCCTCGCCTCCGGCGCCTCCTGCGCGCGCCCCGGGATCGGGCGCCTGGCCGCGCAGCGTGGCGATCACGCGAGGCAGGTCCTCCGCTGTGACGAGCACGTCGCGGGCCTTGGAGCCCTCCGACGGCCCGACGATCTGCCGCGACTCGAGCAGGTCCATCAGGCGGCCCGCCTTCGCGAAGCCGACCCGGAGCTTGCGTTGCAGCATCGAGGTGGAGCCGAACTGCGTGGAGACCACGAGCTCGGCCGCGGCGATCAGCAGCTCGAGGTCGTCGCCGATGTCCGCGTCGATCTCCTTCTGCGCAGCCGCCTGTGCGACATCGGGACGGTACTCCGGCTGCGCCTGCTTCTTGACGTGGCTGACGACGGCTGCGATCTCGCCCTCCGAGACCCAGGCGCCCTGCACGCGGAAGGGCTTGGACGCCCCCATCGGCAGGAACAGGCCGTCGCCCTGGCCGACGAGCTTGTCCGCGCCGGCCTGGTCGAGGATCACGCGAGAGTCGGTCGTGCTCGCCACGGCGAAGGCGAGACGGCTGGGCACGTTCGCCTTGATGAGGCCCGTGACGACGTCGACGCTGGGGCGCTGGGTGGCGAGCACGAGGTGGATGCCCGAGGCGCGCGCCAGCTGCGTGATGCGCACGATCGAGTCCTCCACGTCGCGCGGAGCGACCATCATGAGGTCCGCGAGCTCGTCCACCACCACGAGAAGGTAGGGGTACGGGCGCAGGACGCGCTGGCTGCCCGGCGGCAGGACGATCGAGCCCTCGCGGACCGCCGCGTTGAAGTCGTCGATGTGCCGGAAGCCGAAGCTCTCCAGGTCGTCGTAGCGGGCGTCCATCTCCTTCACGACCCACTGCAGCGCCTCGGCCGCCTTCTTCGGGTTCGTGATGATGGGCGTGATCAGATGCGGGACGCCCTGGTACGCGGTGAGCTCGACCCGCTTCGGGTCGATGAGCACCATGCGCACCTCCTGCGGAGTGGAGCGCATGAGCAGGCTGGTGACCATCGAGTTGACGAAGCTGGACTTGCCCGAGCCGGTGGAGCCCGCCACGAGCAGATGCGGCATCTTCGCGAGGTTCGCGACGATGTAGCCGCCCTCGACGTCCTTGCCGACGCCGATCGTCAGGGGATGGGTGCTCTTGGCCGCCGCAGGCGAGCGCAGCACATCGCCGAGGGATACGATCTCCCGGTCTGCGTTCGGGATCTCCACGCCGATGGCGCTCTTGCCCGGGATCGGCGAGAGGATCCGGACCTCATTGCTCGCCACGGCGTAGGCGAGGTTCTTGCTCAGCGCCGTGACCCGCTCCACCTTCACGCCCGGGCCCAGCTCGATCTCGTAGCGCGTCACCGTCGGACCGCGGGTGAAGCCGGTCACCTCAGCGTCGACGCCGAACTGCGTGAGCACATCCGTGATCGCGCGCACGATGTCGTCGTTGGCCTGGGTGCGCGTCTTCGGCGCCGTGCCCGCCGCGAGCGTCGAGGCGGCCGGGAGCCGGTACTCGCCGCCGGATCCCGCTGCACCGCGAGCGGATTCCTCAGGCTCCTGCGCCGAGCCCTCCGGGGCCGGGGCGGCTGCCGGAGGCCCGGCCGTGGGCGCGCTGGGACGCAGCTCCTCGAACGCCTGCGTGAAGTTGTCGTCGTTCAGCCCCGAGGCCGTGGGCGAGGACGTCTCCCCCGCCTCAGGGCGCGCACCCGCGCGGGCACCGGCTCCGAAGTGCCGTACCGCGTCCTCCGCGCTGGCCAGGTCGCCGAACAGTCCGGTGGGGAAGACGCCCTCCTCGCTGGTGGGCAGCTGACGGATGCCGGCGGTCCCGGACCGCCCGGCCCCCTGCTGCGCAGCGGTCGCTCCCGTCTCGCCCGAGATGAGCGGGCTGTCGTAGGCGGGATCGCCCTCGCGAGCGCCGTCCGGCTGCTCCTCCGGGCCGCGCAGCCACCAGGGCACCCCGCCGGTGCCCGCCGTGAACGAGCTCGACTCGAACAGCTCGGGCTGGCCCTCCCGACGGCTGGCGGCGGGGTCGTCCGGCCTGCTCGACGGGCGCTCGGCACCGGCTCCGAAGAGGTAGGCGGACAGCTCGCGCAGCCTCTCGGGCACCCGGGTCGGCGGCGTGCGCGCGATGACGAACACCGAGAGGATCGCCAGCGCGAACATGACGGCGCCGGATCCCCAGACCGTGATGATCGCCGACAGCGGACCGGCGACGAGCCACCCCAGGATGCCCCCAGCGCCCGAGAGCGCCGTCATCCCCTGCGAGGGCGACGGCGCGCCGGCGAAGAGGTGCACGATGCCGGAGACGGGCACCAGCAGCAGGATCACTCCGAACCATACCCGTCGGTTGTCGTAGACCGTGTCCGGGTGCGTGGCGAACCAGAACGCGAGCAGCAGGAAGACCACCGGCAGCGCGATCGCGACGCGGCCGAAGAGGCCGCCGAGGGTCCAGGCGCTGACCTGGCTCGCGACGGCGTTGCCGACGAGGAACCATTCCACGATCGCGCCGGCGACGGCAAGCAGCACGAGCACGAGCGGCAGCCCGTCGCGGCGATCCGCCGGCTCCAGCCGGGTGCGGGACATGGCGCGTGCTGCGCCGCCGACGAGGTGCCCGAGGCCCGCCCACGCGCGCGCGAGCACGCCGGGCCCCTGCTCGAGAGCCGGAGCGCTGCGCGCCGCGCGGCTCTTCGGGGCGGCCGCCGTGCGCGACGACGCCCCGCGCGCGGTCGTCTGCGTTTTCTGCGACGAGCGTGCGCGCTGAGAAGACCGGCTGTTGGTGGCCATGGCCCCACGGTACAAGCGGCCTCCGACGCCCCGGGGTTGCCCGCCAGGCGTGTCCCACCCCGGTGACGCGCGCCGCCCGCGCCGTGGACCGGCCGTTATGATCGGTCCGGAAGCGAGCGGGGGTGTCGGCTGTGCCCGATTCAGCAGTGTCCGATCCCGGCCGGCGCGGTGCGAGCGACGCCGGGCAGCCGGAGCCGGAGCAGCCGAGCGGCGCGGCGCCAGCGGTGCAGGCTCGGCCCTGCACGGACCCGCGGGAGTGGGACGCGTTCGTGGACGGCAACGGCGGACACCCCTTGCAGAGCTGGGGCTGGGGAGAGCTCAAGTCCCGGCACCGCTGGTCGGCCGAACGCGTGCTCGTCACCGCAGGAGGAGCCGTCCTCGGCGGAGGCAGCATCCTCTACCGGCCCATCCCGGCGGGGCTGGGGAGGCTGGCGTACGTGCCGCGGGGACCGGTGCTCGCCGGCGGGCATGCGGCGGGGCAGGCCGGGCAGGTCGGGCA
>Ga0164243_10001959_pt1 | contig 34537 bp, 30 predicted proteins | sample OricompcompostOP_FD_108781 | JGI IMG/M metagenome (GOLD analysis project Ga0164243, IMG submission 108781) | Organic Plus compost microbial communities from Emeryville, California, USA - Original compost - Organic plus compost (OP) | ecosystem: Engineered > Solid waste > Mixed feedstock >...
ACCGGTCGTCACGCCCGGTCATCTCAGCGCACCAACCGCCGCGAACTCGTCGGCGTCGCTCGTCTCCGCTCGCACGGGGAACTCCATCCGCTCATGGTGCCAGAGCGGCCGTCGGCGTCCTACTGTAGGTTTCCGGTTGAGATGGCGAAGAATGCCGGGATTCCACGGTAGTTGGCAGCGGCTTCAGGGTTTGGATTCCACGCGAAATGGCCATCCCCTTCAGCTAGTTGTAACGATCAGACCGGCGCTTGCCGGAACTCGGCGCCTGCTGTGGCGGTATGTCCTGCGCGCATCCCGACGGAACTATCTTTCAGCGACGTCGTCCTGAGCTCGGGGTTCGGCAGCGGTTCGATGCGTCGGTCGATGGCCATGGGCATGAGCGAGAAGGCTTCGCAGCCGGTGGGCGCAGAGGGCGGGGATGTCGGCATAGATGCCGCTCAGCGTGCCGCGCTGGGCAGCCGGCGCGTCATCGATCAGCAGGATCAAGCAGCGCGTCTGGACATCACGCAGCTAGACTTCGAAGTAGCATAAACTCGTTCGGATTGTTGCGCGATGGAAATCAAATGGATTGAGGCGTTCGTCGCCCTGGCAGATGAGCACCACTTCGGTCGTGCTGCGGGGCGAGTTGGTGTTGGACAATCGGGGTTCAGCCAGATGATCCGCAAGCTCGAAGCCGAAGTCGGAACCTCGCTGTTCGAACGAAGCACGCGAGCCGTGGCGATCACGCCAGCGGGCGAGGCGATGCTTCCCTACGCCAAGCGGATGCTTTGGGAGCTGCGGTCGGCAACCGGCGCGGCGCTGTCATCCGACCATGAGGTGCGCGGCACGCTGTCGCTGGGCTTCGCCGGCATCGACGGGCTGAACATCATCCCCCGGTTCATCCGAGAACTACGCGCGCGCCATCCGCGGCTCCGTCTCGACCTGCATTCGCCAATGGTCACAGGGGTGAGTATCGCACGGGTGAAGGAAGGATCCCTAGACTTCGCTTTCGTGGGTCTGGAAGCGCCTCCCGAGGATCTGGCTCACATGGTGATTGGACGCGAGCGAGTTGGTGTCGTGTTGCCGCTGGACCATCGGCTCGCCCGGGAGGAGTTGGTCGATGTCTCGGCTCTGGCCGACGAGACTTTCATCGCAGCACCTGCGCAAGGCGGATCGGCGATCCAGAACGTGGCGCGCGCTGCTGTTTCCCGGGCAGGGTTCGAACCGATCATCGGCGAAGAGACGAACGACCCGTCGGTGCGGCTCACGCTGGTCGCAGCCGGGCTCGGTGTGTCGTTCGCGATGATGAGTTCCCAGCGGCTGCTGCCGCCGGGAGCGGTGATCATTCCCGTCGAACCCGCGTTGTTCTTCAATCATGCGGTGGTCTGGGCCAGCGAGAACCCCCCACCGTCGGTTCTTGCGGCGGTGAGCGCCCTCGAGCATCTCGTGCCGGGCGCCGGGCGAGGTGATCCGATCCCGGAGTGAGCGGATTCTTTTCATTACGGCCGGCGCGCCCGACCTGATGGCTATTCGCGCTCAGCCGTTTCCGTGCGCAGAGAATCGGCCGGACGGCGTATCAGGTTGTTGAACGTCTCCACGAAAAACCCCAGTTCGGGCACGGTGTCCCAGTAGGTGTACTTGATGCCGTTGCCCAGCATTGAGTCGCCCTGGGCGGCAGGGTCGATGGAGAGTTCCGTGAAGTGCATCACGGCCTGCTCGTTGCTGGCGAGGTTGACGCGGATGTGGTGCAATCCGGGTCCGCTGCGCTGGAGGTGCTCGTGCCAGACGTTCGTGGCGTTGCGAGGGCAATGGACTTCGAGCTCGATGCCGAAGAAGTCGTAGAACAGCGTATCTACTTCGGCTGTCACCACTTCGCCACGATACAGAGATCCTTCGTACGTGTTGCGTGATCGGATGCGCGGCTCGATCCCGAACAGTCGGCGCATGCTCGAAGCGAATGCATCGATGTCCTCCACCACCACGCCGATTTGATCGAGTGTCGCGCCTTCACCGAAGACCGATGGACTGGTTGACATGGGGAGCCTTTCGGATGGGACGGATATCTGGGTAGATCTGACGATGGTCAAGGCACGCGTCAAGTAGCTCGACTTCCCCTGGAGGATTTGCCGACAAGAGCCTCGACTCCGAAGACGACGTTCCATCTCTGCACCTCGCGTCGCGCGACGAGCCCCGCTCTCCAGAACGGATCCTCGTCCATGAGCCCCACAACCTCGTCCGCGGATACCCCCGTCACGATGAGAAGGGCTCCCGCGTCGCCATCCTCGAGGGGCCCGCTCATCAGGAGGGTGCCCGCCTGGTGGAGAGCGCTGAGAAAGTCGATGTGACCGGGCCGCACGACCTGCCGCGCCTCCACATCTCCGGCATAGAAGTACGTGATCGCGAACGCGCTCATCGCTGCTCCTGTCCCTTGCTTCTGCGGGGTACCGGGATCACATGATGAGTCGCCGCGCCGTCCGGGCCGGATGCTCGATGCACGATCTCCTTGGCAGCCGCATATGCACGGGCAACTGCCGACGCAAGCGTCGCGCCGCCTCCGGGATAGCTGCTTCCGAACACGCTCGCGGCAACATTCCCGGCTGCGAACAGACCAGGGATCGGGCGCTCGGCGAAGTCGAGCACTTCGCCCTTCAGGCTGGTGGCCAGCCCGCCGCTGGTGCCGAGGGCACCAGGCAGCACTGGGATGGCATGGAAGGGCGCAGCCGAGATCGGTGCCATCGTCGGGTTGGGGGTGACGCGGGGATCGCCTAGGAACCTGTCCTGAGCGGAGGCACCACGGCCGAACTCGGTATCGACGCCAGTGCGGGCATCGCGGTTGAACGTCGCAGCGGTCGCCGCCAATCCGGCTGCGTCGATCTCGCAGAGCGCAGCGAGTTCGTCGAGGGTCGAAGCTGTGTGAGCCCAGGCCGGGCCGACTCCGGCCGGTCGGCCGGCGATAGGGTAGCTGGCGCGATACCGCTCGTCGTAGATGAGCCAAGCCGGCGACGCGGCGCTGATCGGATGTGCCGCCCGGTGCAGGAGAGCGGTGTTCAATGCGGCGTATTCCTGTGCCTCGTTGGCGAAGCGACGACCGGTCGCATCGACGAGGATCGATCCGGGAAGGGTCAACTCGACGTTAGCCATCCGTCCGATGCTTGCTCCATCGTATTCGACCTCCTGGTCGACGATCACGGGCACGCCCCAGAGGCCGGTCATACCCTCGACGGCGGCTCCGAGGCCGAGACCGAGCCGCAATCCATCGCCAGAGTTGCTCGGCGCGCCGATCGCGGCAACCGGCCCGGGCAGGAACGCCGATTGCAGAAGGGCGCTGCGCTCGTAGCCACCGCTGGCCAGCAGCACGAATCGCGCGCGGACCTGAGACTCTGGAATACGCAGTCGCCAACCGCCGCCGGACGCAACGATCTCCTCCACCGGTGCATCCGCCACGAGGCGGGCTCCATTCGCCAGAGCAGTGGTCGCCAGGGCGCCGACGAGCGCGCCACCCATCGTCCTGATCCCGGCCGCGGTGCGCTTCACGAGCAGATCTGGCGGGGGCGCCGACCCTGCGAGCGCGTCGCGTTCGGCCATCGTGAGTTGCGGGAGGTACGACGAAGGCCGGAGGGAGTCGCCGAGTCCCGTCCCCTCGGGGAGCGCGAACGGCTCGTTGTCGAGGCTTCGCCCGCCGTCAGCCGCGCCGTCCACCTCTAGGTGGTAGTCGGGCCGCGCGAGGGGTGTCAGTCTGACCGCCGTCCGGGAGACGAGGTAGTCGACTGCCGCTCGGATGGTGTCGAGGAACCAATCGATGCGTTCCGCGGAGACCGTGCTGCGGGTCAACGCGGCGAGGTAGTGCGCGGCCGCCTCCGCGTCCTTATCTGCATCGGCGAGTCCGAGGTGGTGTCCCGGTGCCCAGATGACCCCGCCGCCCATGGCGCTGGTCCCTCCGAGGCGGCTGGCCTTTTCGAGCACGAGCACATCCAGACCCGCCTCCGCAGCGACGCATGCGGCGAGGAGACCGGCCGCGCCGCTGCCGACGATGGCGAGATCCGCGTCCTCCGAACGCAGCGCGCCGGCACTCATCGGCGATACGCGATCTGTCGGTCTCCGAGCCATTCCTCCAACACTTCAGCGGTATGCTCCCCGTAGTTCGGACCGGAGCGTCCGAGCCGGCCGCCGATGAGTGCAGGAGTGACCGACAACGTCGTGGAGTGGGTCTTGACTGGCCAGCGGCCGATCTCGGTCTGGTCGAGTTCGACGGTCCAGCCGAGCGCGCGCAATTGCGGGTCATCGTCGCAGCGATCCTGTGCGTTCTGACAGACACCTGCTGGCACTCCGGCGGTCTGGAGCGTGTGCATCAGCGCAAACGGCTCCATCAACGCGACCCGCTCGCCGATGATGCGGTCCAGTTCCTCCAGATTCGAGCGACGCGCCTCAAGCGTGGCGAATCGCGGGTCGGTCCGCAGCGTATCGAGCCCGAGCACCTCTTCGATCCCCCGCCATTGCTCCTCGTCGAAGGCTGCGATGGCGATCCATCGGTCGTGGCCGGCTGTTCGGTAGACATTGTGCGGTGCCGCGGGCTTGTATGGTGAATCGTTGCCGTAGCGACTCCAGTGTGTGTCGTTTGCCGACGCGTCGAGCACAGCCGCGCCTGTCAAGGCGAAGCCGATCTCCACCTGGGATGCGTCGATGTGGCATCCCTTACCGGTCGCCTCCTTGCGGAAGAGTCCGGCGAGGGTGGCGGTCGCGACGTTGTACGCGCCGAACCAGTCCAGATAGGAGTAGCCGATCCCGGCGGGGGGGAGCGGGTCGGGCAGTCCCGACATCTCGCTGAGCCCGCTGAACGCCTGAGCGGTCGGCCCGTAGCATTTCGCCGCGCCGTAGAGTCCGTGCTCTCCGAACCCCGACTGCTGGATGTAGACGATCGAAGGGTTGAGTTCCTTCAGTCGCTCGTACCCGAAGCCCATGCGTGTCATTGCCCCCGGTGAAAACCCTTCGATCACGATGTCCGCCTCGCGGATCAGATCCTCCACGATCCTGCGGTGGTCCGGGTTCTTGATGTCGAGTGCGGCGCTGCGCTTACCTGCGTTGATCTCCATGAAGGACCCTCCTCGGTTGAGGCTGTCCGACACGGGCGTCGGCAACGCGTCCGTGGCGCGATCCCGCTCGCTTCTCCCTCCGGGCGGGCACATGCCCAGGCTGAATCGCATCGCGTCGGGGTGTGAGTCGTGTTCGATCTTGACGACGTCCGCTCCGAAGGCGGCGAGAAACCTCCCCGCCCCGGCACTCGCGAGCATCCAGCCGAAATCGACGACCTTCACGTGCCCCAGGGCGAACGGCGTGCCCGCCGGACTTGTGGTCAGTCCTTCAGTGGTCTCCTCCTGCGGCCTCCAGGGCGAGTCCGCAGCGGGCACCGCCCACTCGCGCCGGACCTGCGCGTCGTGCTCGCCGAGCAACGGAGGGCGGGAGCCAATCACCCACGGCGCCTCCTCGCAATACCAGCGTGCACCGACATAGGAGAAGGAGCGCCCCAGCTCGGGGTGCTCGACGTCGGCGAAGGACCCGCGCAGCCGCCAGTGCGGATCCTCGAGGTTCTCCTCGGGCCGTCGCACCGCCGCCCACGCCTGTCCCTGGTCCATGCCGACCCGCCAGACCTCATCGGAGAAGTGCCGGCCCGCCACCAACGCATCGACCGCTTCGTCCAGCAGTTGGTTCGTCTCCGGGGTGTTGCGCTGCGCCGGGTCGTCGTACTTGGGATCGTCGAACTCGGCGGCGACGCCGTAGTGGCGGAGCACCGCGACTGTGCGGGTGAACCGCTCGGGCGCCGCCCTGAGGTAGGTGCGGTAGGGCATGACCCAACGTCCATCGGCTGTCTCGGACAGCGAGGGCGGTGTGACGTATGCGCGAGAGTGCCGGCACGTCTGCCGCAGATGTGTCTGGCGCAGGAATACCCAGTTCGGCACATCGGTCTCGGTGTTCTTGCTGACTGCATCGTGGACACTGGTCAACAGGTCCTGGCCCTGCCCCGTGCGGCGACGATGGATGAGTGCGGCAATGATCGACATGACGGCCATCTCTCCGGCCATGTGGTACGCCTGCCACACTTGGGGGGCGATCGGTGGGGTGTCGTATTCTCCGTCTGTGTCGGGGTCGTACCCGCAGTTCATCATGACGCCGCCGAGGGCCAGGTGGATCAGGTCGCTGCCGCGGTAGTCGGCCCACGGTCCGTCGTCGCCGAACGGAGTGACCCGCGCGTAGACCAGACCGGGATTATCCGCGCGCCATACTGCCGTGTCGAGTCCGCGTTCGCGCAGATAGCCTCGGGCCTTGGTGTCGACGATGACGTCGACCGTGGCAGCGAGCGAGGACAGCTCGGCGCGACCCTCCGCGGTGTCCAGGTCGATTCGGATGCTCCGCTTACCGAGGTTGTAGTGCCAGAAGTGCAGACTGCGCTCGGGGTCGGGTCGCTGGTAGAACGGCCCGTATCCGCGAGTGACCTCGCCCTGGGGTGGCTCGACCTTGACCACGTCTGCGCCGAGCCCGGCGAGCTGTCGGCCGATGTACTCGCCGAGCTCGTCCGCGAGCTCGAGGACTCGGATGCCCGCCAGGAGCGGTCGAGGGTGATCTGCTGCGCTCTTCATGGTCACCTCACCGCAATCGGATTCACCGGGCTCCCCGCTCCTGCGGTCACGGGAAGAGGAGCACCAGAGAAGAAGAAGTCGTACACGCCGTCGGCAGCGCAGTCTTCGGCGAGTTCGTCGAGGACGAAGAACTCGCCGAAGGTTAGCCCCATCTGCTGGATGCCGATGTGATGAACCGGGTAGTAGAGGTCCGGATCGGTCGAGGGGATCACCTCCACGCCGAAGTTGTCGGCCGCCACCGCGCTCGCGCCGGCCTCCGACAGCCAGCGCAGCGCGTCCAGGTCCAGGCCGGGCTCGCTCGCCCGGAACTCGGCGACGGTGAGATCCCCGGCGAGGGCCCTGCCCAGCCAGCCGGTCCTGATCAGGACGTGGTCGCCCGGCCTGACGTTCACCCCGTGGGCCGACACGGTGTCGCGCAGCTGCTGCGCGTTGATCGGGTGGGCGGCCGCGAGCACGTCGACACCCTGCGCCCGGGCGACGTCGAGCAGCACGCCGCGCCCGACGAGCCGCGAGGCGAGCTGGTCGATCGAGTTCGCACCCACGCCGCGCACCGTGATCTGCGCGGCATCATGTCCGTTATACATCAGCCCGTCCGCGTGCACGTGGCCGAGGGCGTCCCACTGCGTGCCGGCCTGTAGTGGCATGAAGATCGCGTCTTCAGCGAAGTGCGGGCCTGGACGATCTCCGTCGTCCAAGCCGGTCTTCGTCATGATATGGATGGGGTTGGTCCGTGGGATCTCCGGCGACCAAAGCAGTTGGAAGCCGGCATTATCCACGGGGAGACCGAGCGGGAACACCTGGCCGTGCCGGATGCTCGCTGCCGCGGCCAGGATCGACGCCGGATCGGCGAGTTGCGCCGTGCCGAGCTGATCATCCTCGCCCCAGCGGCCCCAGTTGCTGAGGTCTCCATAGGCAGCCACGACTTCTTCGACCGCGGTACGCACGTCGTGTGGCTCGTTCTGCACGGTCACGATGCCTCCCCCGCGCGTCGCCACTGGACGAGTGTGTAGTCTTCGTGATGTTCGAAGACCGCCTCGACGGCCGAGCCGATCGTCACCGGCTCTCGCGGGTCGCCGACGAGGTTGCCGATGAGGAGCACGCCGGGCGCCTCCGGTACCTCGACGAGCACTGTGACATACGGGCATGCGGGTGCCAGCTCCGCTCGGATCGGGTGCCAGACCCGCTCCCATGAGTAGATCCGTCCGGTCGTCGAGACCGGGGCGAAGGTGAGTTCGCTCGACAGGCAGTGATGGCACATCACCTCGGGCCCCCACTGGAAACGCTGACACGCCGTGCACTGTTGTATCGCGATGACCTCTCTGCGGGCGGCCTCCCAGTGCGGCCAGTCGAGGTCTCCCGGCGCGGAGAGGACCGGAAAGACCCCAGCGGGCAGGATGTAGTCGGCGGCGGTGGTCACGCGAGAGCCTCCTCGGAGCAGAAGATGACGGATGTCACTGGTGTGACCATGGGGCCCGAGGCGACAAAGCTCACCTGCGCGTCGGGCACCTGGTTGGTCGCCGTGGCACGGATCTGCCGGACGGCCTCGACGTTGAGCTCCAACCCGTGGATGTACGCTTCGGCGATGTTGCCCCCGCTGGTGTTGAGAGGGAGGCGCCCGCTGGGCGCGATCAGGTTCTCAAGCCGGAAGAAGCTGTCAGCCTCCTCGACGCTGCTGAAGCCGTGCTCGATGAGCGACATCACGACACCCCCGGTGAAGTTCTCGTAGGCCTGCACGACGTCGACATCCGCCGGGCCGATCCCGGCCATCTCGAACAGCCTCGGCGCGGTGGTCTTGAACTCGCTCGTCGGCTGATCGGGCCCGTCGTAGATGTAGTCGAGAAACCCGCCGGCGCGGTGGGCCGCGCCCTGCGCTGCCGCCATCACGTAGACCGGGCGGTCGGACAGTTCACGAGCCCGTTCCGGCGACGAGAGGATGAGGGCCGCAGCTCCGTCGTTCTCCTGGCAGCAGTCGTATAGACGCCATGGCTCGACGATCCAGCGACTCTCGCGATAGCGCTCGGGCGTGAGTTTGTGATCGTGCATGACCGCTCGTGGGTTGGTCCGGGCGTGGTGGTACGACGCGAGCGACACCGCCTCCTGCACCGCGGGATCGATGCCGGTCTCGTAGAGGAATCGCATCATCTTCGGGGCGAAGAGCTGGGCCGGGCTCAGCATGCCGTACGCGACCCGAAGCGAGTCGTTCGCGCGGCGCGACCGTCCCGCCCCGTAGCGCCCGAACTCCCCTTGATTCAGGCCTCGGTACACCACGACGGTCTCGGCGAAGCCGGCGGCTATGGCCGCCGCCGCCTGCTGAACGGCTCCGGAACCGCCTGCCCCGCCGCCGCCCCACTGCATCGTGCTCCAGCGCAGCTCGTCGATGCCGAGCGCGTTGGCCAGCCGGGTAGGCGTGTTGCGGTCATCGGCGAAGCTCACGAATCCGTCGATGCTCTTCGGCGAGATGCCCGCATCGTTGGCCGCGTTGAGGATGGCATCGACCGTGAGTTCGAACTCGCGCTTGGGTGCGTGCCCGTGGCGGTAGTAGTCGGACTCGCCGACGCCGATTACTGCGGCCTTGCCCTTGATACTGCGACTCACCGATGCGACTCCTTCGTGTTGATTCATGACAGCGTGCGCTTTGTCGGCGCGAGCACCTTCTCGATCAGGTCGAGCGTTGATCGCCGCAGACCCCCCAGGTAGGGGATACTGTCGGTCAAAGTGGCGGGGATGCGGCTGTTGGGCACCTCTACCGAGATCATGAGCGGGTCCAGGTAGAGGCGGATCAGCGACTCCACGTCGGCCTCGCTGCTAGCAGGGAGGAGCCGGTCGGTGCGTGCCTCGTGGCGAAGCTGGTATGGCGAGGAGGGCGATCGAGTGGTCACGCCGCAGAGCTGCAGGTATGCCCGCGCCGACCTCGGGATCGCAACGACCTCCGCCAGATCCGCCCCCGCACGATGGAAGTGGAGCGTGTCGATCTGGACTCCGCAAGCGGGGGACGCGGACCGTGCAAGCTCCCACGCCTCAGTCGGCGTGCGAACGGTGGAGTATGGCAGCGGCTCCAGTTGCGGTTCTAGGGCGAACGGCGCGGCGAGGGCCGCGAGGGCGGCGAGATTGTCGACCGCGCGCGACATGTCCGGATCAAACACCACGACGTTCAGCGTCGTGGCGCCCAGCAGTGCGGCGCTCTCAACGTAGGGGGCGAACTCGGCGACATCGGTGCCCTCAGCGAGCGGGAACACCTCGACGCCGAGCACTCCGGCCCCCTCTGCATCGAGGATCGTTCGCGTTTCTCGAAGCACCCCGCTCTGCGGCGGCATGCTCCAGGGGTCGGTCTCGGCCTCCGCGTCCGGCGTGCGGACGCGGAGGCTGAGGAGCCGGTAGCCGGCGGCGGCGGCGGCGCGGACGAAGGTGGGGGCGTCGAGCTCGATCCGGGTCAGGTGCTCGATCGCGAGCGGGCTGTCGTCTGCCATCTCTTGCTCCCTCCTTGGTCTCGTGCGGCTTCCCGTGGTGATCGCCGGGGACGGCTACTCCACGACGAGTGATGCGCAGTCCTCCGGAGGGTCGACGATGACCTGGCTGACGTCGAACTCGTCGTCAATCGTTCCCAGAGCCTGCATCATGTCTGCGCTGACCTGAACGGCGTCGTGATCGAGCGTCGGTGCGAACAGCGGCTTTCCCGTGTTCGCGACAGTGTCCACGTCGAGCCCGGCGTCTTCGATGGCGACTTCGGTGTACACGTCGTCGCTTTCCAGAAGTGCGTTCGCGGAGTCGGCGAGGGCGCACTGGAATCGTGCAACAGTCTCGGGATTGTCCGCGATGAAGCTGCGCCGCATGAGCACGCCGGACTCCGTGAACCCGTCGAAGAGGCCTCCGCCGAGGTCGAGCACGACCTGCGTGTCGAGTTCCTCGCGAGCGGTCACCTGGAAGGTGCTGTTCAGGATGCCGGCGTCCACCGTCCCGCGCTCCAGCGCGGCGGGAACTTCCGAGAACGGCAACTCGACGAACGTCACCTCCTCCGGGTCGATGTCCGCCTGGAGCAGCGCGTACTTGATCTTCATGTCTTGGGCGGAGTTGAGGTTGGTCACGGCGACCGTCTTGCCGACCAGATCCTCGACCGAGTCGATTCCGGAGTCGGGGAGCGCCTCGATGGTCATGTAGTCAGGCGCCGTCAGGACCATCGGCGCCACCGCGGAGATGTCCAAGCCGTTGAGATTCGCGTCGACCACGGCGAAGAACGAGTTCCCGGCGAAGTCGACCTCTCCACTCATCAGCTGGGAGATCGCTGCGGCTCCGTTGTCGATGTACTCGAAGTCGAGATCGAGGCCGTACTTCTCGCCGTAGCCCGAGCGGATCGCTGTGTAGATCACCGCGCTGCCGTTCGTCTTCCAGATCGCCCCGGTGAGGGGAATGGGGAGCTCTTCCGCGTCGGGCGTTCCTGCGGGCGTCTGCCCGGCACAGGCGGTAAGCGATCCTATCGCGATGACGGTCGTGGCGGCTGCGGCGGCGAGCCTCGTCCGCGGGTGTGAGCTGGTGATGTGAGACATCTTTGTCCTTCGATTCGAGTGGCGGTTGTGGTGCAGGTGCGTTTGATGGCAGGTGCGACGTGTTCGTGCAGGTCGACGTCAGTGAGCGAGGTCAGCGCCGTCACGGATGAGACGAGCGACGCGTCCCCGGAGCTGAACGAACTCGGGCAGCTCGCGAGTGCCCACCTGGTCCCGATCGCGCGGGAGCGGCACGTCGATGTCGGCAACGAGCGTGGCGGGTGCCTTTGAGAGCACGAGGATGCGGTCGGACACGTACACGCTCTCGTCGATGTCGTGGGTGACGAACAGGATGGTCATCTTGTACTCGCGGCTGATCCTAAGGGTGAGGTCCTCGAGTTCCGCGCGGGTCTGCGCATCCACGGATGCGAACGGCTCGTCCATCAGCAGGATGTGGGGACGGTAGGCCAACGCCCTGGCGATGGCGACCCGCTGCTGCATGCCACCGGACAGCTGCCACGGGTAGCGGTCTCCATGGCCGTCAAGGCCGACCGAGGCGAGGCTGTCGCGAATCCGTTCGGCCTGCTCCGCTTTCGACAGCTTCAGGTTGAGCAGCGAGAACCCGATGTTCTTTTGCACGGTCAGCCACGGCAGGAGTGACCGGCTGTAGTCCTGAAAGACCATGGCGAGCCCGGCCGGGACCGAATGGATTGTCTTGCCCTCGAACACCACCCGCCCGGTGGAGGGCACAAGCAGGCCAGAGAGGATGCGCAGCAACGTCGACTTGCCCGCGCCGGACGGACCGACGACGGAGACGAACTCGCTCTCGTTGATGGTGAAGTCCAGATGCTCGACCGCGAGGTGGCTGCGTGCACCGGAACCGTACCGATGCTGCACCCCCTCCACGGCCAGCACCGGCTGATGGTCGCCGTGGGCGAGCCGGGCAGCATCCGCGAGAGCCATGTCCTTCTCCGTTCCAATGGTTGCGATGTTGCTTGAGATCACTTCCACCGTGCCTTCCTTTCTGGTCCGATCCACGCGCAGCACGCGTTCGTTTGCCTCGTGCGGGCTCATCGCTGCTTCGACTCCTTGTGCCAGCGCAGGACGTGCCCCTCGATCTCATGAAGGATCGCGTTCAGCCCCCATGCCACGACCGCGAGCACGACCATCCACATCCACATCTCCTCGATGTGAAATCGTCGCTGACTCTGCACGATCTGGAAGCCGATGCCGTTCACGGCGAGATAGAACTCCGAGACGACCGAGAAGAGCACGGCCGCGGTCAGCGCGACTCGCAGCCCCGCGAAGATCTGAGGCATCGCGGCGGGAAGCACGATCCGAACGATCTGACGGGGGCGGGGCACACGGAACAGCCGGGCCATCTCAAGCATTCCCGGCTCGATGCTGCGAACCCCCGCGGCCGTGTTGATCACGACGAACCAGGAGCACGACCACGCGATGAACGCCACGCGCATCCAATCGCTACCCCCGAGCAGAATGATGAACAGAGGGATGGTCGCCGTCGACGGGATGGAGCGCAAGAAGTCGATGATCGGATTGACGTAGTCGCCGGTTTGCCGGCTCAGGCCGATGAGCACTCCGAGGATGCAGCCGCCGATGCTCCCCAGCGCGAACCCGAGGAGGATCCGCGCGAGGCTGGCGCCAACCTCGGAAAGCATGTCCATATTGAGAAAGGCGGTGCCCGCATCGCCGGAGAAGAGCGAGTCGACCAGGGTCTCGGCGATCTGAAAAGGCGGCGGAAAAAAGACCGCGCCGGCAGAGACGGCCAGGAGCTGCCACAGCAGGATCAGCCCAATCACCGGGCCCCAGCCGATGACCACGCCGCGGAGCCTGGAGGATAGCGCGCGGCGCTCAGCCTCCGTGGCGGCGTTCCTGATTGCCTGAGTCTGTGTATCCGTCATGAATCAGCCCTCCACCGTCCGCTGCTGCCAGGCGAACACCCTGTTCTGCACTAGCTCCATCGCGAAGTTGATGGCGAGACCGAGAAGACCCGTCACCACGATCGCGGCGTAGACGAGCGCGACGGAGTTTCCCGTCGCGCCGATGGTTCCGATGAATGCACCGAGCCCCGAACCTCCCGCGATGAGCTCGACGGTCACCACGGAGATGAGGGCGACCGAGGCGGAAAGCCGGATCCCCACGGCGATGAAGGGAGAAGCGCTGGGCAGCACGACACGGGTTAGCACTTGCGGGCGGGTGTAAGCAAACACTCGCGCCATCTGCTTCGCGAGCGGATCGACATCGTGGACGCCCGCGATGGTGTTGAAGAGCACCGGCCACACGGAGCCGAGCACGGTGACGACGAGCGCCGTCTCGAGACCGCGACCGAGGATGAGCAGAATCAGCGGGATCATGGCGATGGCGGGAAGCGGCCGGATGATGTCGATCAGCGTTCGCGTCATGCGGTAGGCGAGGTCCGAGAGGCCGAGTGCCACTCCGAGACTCACGCCGATCACCACGGTTATGACGAACGCGAGCAGCCAGGCGCCGAGGGTGACCCCGAGTGCCGATAGGAAATCCTCGCGCCCGAAGAGCAGGAACACGTTCGCGACGATCTCGGAGAACGGCGGAAGAAAGCGCGCGCTTACAAGACCGGACCTGGTGACCAGCTCCAGCAGCAGACCGAATGCGAGAGCACCGGCAACGCCCCGCCACAGTCGGCGGGACGACCTCCGCCGCGGTGCGGCGGTGGCCGACGCCCGATCTGTCGATCGTTCGCGCTCCGCCGTCGGTGGCGTACCGAGCTCAACGTTCTCTTTCACACGGTCTCCTTTGACGTTGGCCGCAGCACCAACGTTGGCGCCAACCGGCCGTAGGGATATAGTATAGATGGTGCTCAGTTAATGCAATATCATTCACAATATGAGCATTATTGTTCACCCGGATTCCGGCTTCAGGAGCGTTCCCCACGTGGATCAAGACACCCTCAACGACGAGAATCTCTACGACATCATCGTGATCGGCGCCGGAGCCGGTGGTCTGGCGGCAGCGGTCACCGCTGCCACGCTGGGCAGCAAGGTGGTGCTGGTCGAACGCGACGCAGTCTGCGGCGGCGCGACCTCGTGGTCGGGGGGATGGATCTGGGCCCCAAGGAACCCGCTCGCCCTCGAAGCGGGCGTGAACGAGTCCAAGGAGACCGTGATCACCTACCTCCGCGCCGCCCTCGGAGCGGACTATGACGAAGCCCGCGTCGACGCGTTCCTCCGGACGGCGCCCGAGATGGTGGACTTCTTCCACACCCGGACCCGACTGCAGTTCGTGCCAGGTACGAACGTCAAGGACATCTACGGGGACCTGCCTGGCGCCGGTACCGGGAATCGCTCCGTGGCCCCTGAGCCGATCAGCGCGCGACGGCTCAGCCGACGGGTGCGACGTCTCGGCCGTGGGCAGCTGTATGAGACCTCGTTCCTGGGGATGGGCATCATGGCCGGACCCGACCTCGCCGCATTCTTGGCATCCTCGAGGGGCCGCCCCAGGGCGCTCGCCCACGTCGCCAACAGAGTCTGCCGTCACCTGATCGACCTCGTCGTGAACCGTCGCACGATGCAGCTCGTCAACGGAACGGCGCTGGTGGGACGGCTCTTGCAGTCGGCCGAGGACGCGGGAGTCCGGATCCTCACGTCCTCGACGGCCGTCGAACTCCACCGCGACGACAGGCGGGTGACCGGCGCGACGATCATCACCCCCACCGGCACAAAACGTCTCGCCGCTCGCCACGGTGTCGTGCTGGCCACCGGCGGATTCCCGCAGGATAGGGACCGGCGTAGACGACTCTTCCCCCGCACCCCCACAGGCGCGGAACACTGGACATTGGCGCCGCGCACGGCCGACGGCAGCGGTGTCTCGCTCGGCCTCTCCGTCGGGGGGATCCTTCGCGAGGACCTCGCTTCGCCCGCCGCGTGGTGCCCCATCTCACTCATTCGGTACCGCACCGGGCGCATCGGCGTCTTCCCTCACATCATGGACCGCGCGAAGCCCGGAAGCATCGGCGTCGTGCGCACCGGGAAGCGCTTCGTCAACGAGGCCAACGGCTACTACGACTACGTGACCGCGATGTTCCGCTCCGCCCCGGACGGCGAGCCCGTCCAATCCTGGCAGATCGCGGATGCACGCTTCGTCCGCCGGTTCCCGCTGGGCATGGCCAAACCACGCCCAGTGCCACTGTTCCCCTACCTCCGCAACGGCTACCTGCAGCGGGGCCGAAGCCTCGCCGAACTCGCCCGGAAGTGCGGTATCGACGCCGCCGAACTAGAACGCACCGTCGCGCGCTTCAACGAGGACGCCCGGCGCGGTGTCGACGAGGAGTTCGGTCGTGGCAGCACGCCATTCAACCGTTACGGCGGCGACCCGGAGATCAGACCGAACCCTTCGCTAGCGCCCCTGACAAAGGCTCCATACTACGCCGTGCGGATCCTGCCGGGCTCGTTCGGGACCTTCGCGGGCCTGGCCACCGACGAACGCTCCAAAGTGCTCGACGCGGCCGGGCAGCCGATCGACGGCCTCTACGCGGTCGGGGCGGACCAGGCGAACGTGATGGGCGGCCACTACCCCGCCGGGGGCATCAACCTTGGACCGGCGCTCGCGTTCGGCTACGCCGCCGGGCGCGACCTCGCCACGGTGCACACACACGAGGATCACTGACGCAGCAAACCGAGTGTTCATCCGCGGACCACACCACAAGGAGGAGACGACAATGGCCGATCTGCAGCAATGGGATGAAGAGGTCGATGTCCTCGTCGTCGGCAGCGGAGCCGGGGGGCTCGCTGCGGGAGTCACGGCGGCACAACACGGCTTGCGCACCATCGTTCTCGAGAAGACCGAGTGGGCGGGGGGAACCACCGCCTACTCGGCGGGAACGTGCTGGATGCCAGACAACCGGTTCCAGCGCGAAGACGGCGTTTTCGACGACGCGGAGCGGGCAAGCACGTATCTCGACCACCTCGTCGGGGACCGGGCCGCACGCCAGCTTCGGCAGGCCTACCTCGACCGGGGACCGGAGATGTTGGACTATCTCGACCAGCAGGGCGTGAGATTCTGGCCATCGAAGAAGGTCGTGGACTATCACCCCGAGATCGACGGGAGCTCGCTCGGCGGCCGCGCGCTGGAGCCGCAGACATTCGACGGGCGCAGACTCGGCCGCGATCAGTTCCGCCGCATCCGCCGGCCCGTGCCCGAGTTCGCGCTCTTCGCCGGAACGCTCATGGTGCGCCGCGTCGAAGTCAATCGGCTCCTGGAGGTCTTTCACGGCTCACTCGCTGCAGCCTGGCTCGCCCTCCGGCTCGGCGGCCGATGGATCCTGGATCTGCTCGCCGGCTACCCCCGCGGGACCCGGCTCGCCATGGGCAACGCGCTCATCGCAAGCCTCCTCCACACTTTCCTGCGCAACGGCGGACAGATCCGGTACAACTCGACCATCAAGCAGCTCCTCGTCGAGAACGGGGAGGTCGTCGGCGCGATCGTGCTCTCACGCGGCCAGGAACGCACAACTCGCGTCCGGCATGGCGTGGTGCTCGCAGGCGGAGGGTTCTCGGCGAGCCCGCACTGGCGCCAGGAGCGGCTCCCCGTCCCAGCACCGCAGTTCACCCGCGCCTCCGACGGCGCCACGGGCGACACCATCGAACTCGGCCTGGCCGCCGGGGGAACGCTGGGCGACGACAGTCGGGACAACGCGCTGTGGTTCCCCAGTTCGCTCGGCCGGCGTCCGGACGGATCGCTCGTCGTGTTCCCTCACATCTGGGATCGCGCCAAGCCCGGGATCGTCGCCGTGAATGCGGCGGGACGCCGATTCGTCGACGAGTCCGTTTCGTACCATCGTTTCACTCGGGCGATGTACCAGGCGAACGGACAAGTCCCCAGCATCCCGGCATGGCTCATCATCGACGCCGTCGCCCTCCGCCGATACGGACTGGGGATGATCCGTCCGCGGCTTCCCCGGCCCTTCCTTACCAAGTACGTGCGCGATGGCTACATCGTGCGGGCGAACGGCATCCCGGAACTCGCCGCCCGGATCGGAGTAGACGGCGCGGGGCTGGAGGAGACGGTCCGGGCGGCCAACCGCGCGGCACGCACCGGGATCGACGAGGACTTCGGGAAGGGGACCAGCCCCTTCGGCCACCAGTACGGCGATCCCCGGCATCACCCTAACGCCAATCTCGGAAGCATCGACCGGCCGCCGTACTTCGCCCTACCCGTCGTTCCGACACCGCTCGCAACCTCGCTCGGGCTGCGGGTCGACACGAACGCCCGCGTGCTCGACTCCCACGGAGCGCCCATCCGCGGGCTCTACGCCTGCGGAAACGACGCCGACTCGGTAATGGCATCCGAGTATCCAGGCGCGGGCTGCCAGGTCGGAGCCGCCCTCACCTTCGGCTACGTGGCGGCACTCCACGCGGCGTCCGGACACGAGCCCGCTCCGGTCCCGCAGCCCTGAGCAGTCCGCCCTTGATCGCGCTCATGACGGTGTGAGCACAGCTCCGCCGCACACCGAGAGACACTGCCCAGAGACGTACGAAGACAGATCGGACGCGAAGAACTCCACCACAGCGGCGACGTCATCGGGTGTGGCGAACCGGCGCAGCGGGATCGCCTCGAGTTTCGCAGGCGCCGCGTTACCCCGCTCGGCGGCCGATGCGACCATTCTCGGTGTCGCCACGACGCCCGGAGCGATGCAGTTGACGCGGATACCGGCAGGACCCACCTCGCCCGCAAGAATGCGCGTGTACTGGACTACGCCGGCCTTCGCGATTCCGTAGGCGGCCAGTCGCCCCCGCTGCGCGCCAGGATCGATCGCAAGACGCGAAGCGACGTTGACGATGCTCCCGCCCCCGCCCCAATCATCGCGGGCACCACCTGTTGACTCACTGCGATCGTGCTCATCAGATTGTCCGAGAGCATGAGTTCGACATCATCCTCATCCATGGCTGCTGCCGTGCTCCGTTCGATGGGACTCTGCGCATTGCCCGCGTTGTTGACCAGGACATCGACGCGACCGAATTCAGCCAACACCGACTCCATCAGATCCCTCGCCACCGTGTGCTCGCGCAGATCACCCTCGAAGCCGACCCCGCGCCGCCCGAGCAACCGGATCTCCTCCGGCACGGTCGGCGCATCGAACAACTCCCCAAACCTCTCTCCGGACGGGGACAGATCCCGTCCCACTACGACGACATCCATCCCTGCACGAGCGAGTCGCAGAGCGATAGCGCGACCGATCGCCCGTCCGCCACCGGTCACGATCGCAACCCTGCCGCTACTGTTCATGTGCTGTCCTCCGACTCTCCTCGAATCTAGCAAGTGGCTAAACGCTGTCCGTCAGTCTGCCGATTGCGGGCGAGTCGATGGAGCCCGAGCGTGAACTCAACGCCCGCCCGTGAGCACCCGAGTCGCTTGACCTCAGCAACCTGTGGATACCGCGTTGGTCCGCGTGGGTGACCGCCGCGCTGGCAGATCCCGCGGCGCCGCGGGGCGTGAACAGTTCGCCGCCGGGACCGGATCGGAAGATCGCGGTTCAGCTCGAAAGGCGGATCCGGCCGCCGCTCGGCCATTGCACCGTCGTCGCATTCCGCTCCGACGGCGACGTCCCACGCCTCCCCCGACGTCAGATCAGGCTGATCCACCGCCTACTTCCGCATCGATGGCGTCCATCACGGTCTCCACGCCGTTCAGAGCAAGCACGTCGATGGGTCGGGCGCCATCGAGATGCGAGTTGGCGCTGGTCAGCCAGACATCGATGACGGCATCGGTCCAGAGCTCGCGCAACCTGGCCCGAACGGCGGCGACGTCGTGCGCGACGCTCGTCGAGATGATGCCGCGTCCGAGCCGCGCAGCATCGTCGCCGAACAGTGGGCCTTCTCCAGGGGTTCTCTTCCTGCCTGTCATGCTGACGTCCTTCCCGGTTCGACGCAGCCGCTCCCGTCCGGCAGCACGCTTTCACACCGTCCACAAGTCCAGCAGGCAGAAGGAAGATCATCAGGGTCAGCGTTACAACGCAGTTGACAAGCGAGAGCGCGAGTGCCCACACACGACCGCGCCATAGACCGACTGCGCCCGTCACTCGCAAGGCAGCAAAGATACCGCTCATTGCCGTCATCAGGTAGAGATTGTCCTGAAGATACGGCAGTGCGAACACATGCGCCCGGGCCGTCACGGTCTCCTGCGGCACCCCCGTCGCGAGGAGTACGACGAGCCCGACAGCGACGAGGCCCTCCATTAGCACGCCCTGCACCAGGAGCAGGCCAGCCGCCCAGCGATACGAGCGACGAGCAAGCATCGGTGTTGCCATCGACTCAGGGTATCTGTTCGCCGATGTGCCCCGCAGTGGCGATCGACCTTGGACACGGTGTCGAGCCGGCAACCGAGAATGCACCCTTCTGGGACGCGCGACTCCACAACCCCTAGCGGATCCACCCCCGACGACAAGTGCCGCAGAAACCGCCACCTTCACGAGAATCCGCTTGACGCTGAACTCGAGCCAGCGCGGAGCTGACCCGACGAGCGTCCACCACCAGCGCTCAGTGGCCGATGAGATCGACGGAAACGATGTCGACGTCACAGTCGACATCCCGTCAATCGAGGAGCCGGGCGTGCTTGCGCTCACGGTGGCCTCCGACGCGACGACGCTATCCGAGAACGGCTCCACCGACCTCGTGCGACAGTTCACAGGGACACTGCCCACAGTCACCGTGACGGACACACGCACACCTGACGACGTCCCGGACAGCGCCTACTGGTATGTCCTCGGAACGGCGAGCGACTTCGTCTCCGACGCACAGCCGACGCAAACTATCGCCGCCGACAACTTTGGCTGGGAACCAGCGCTCGTCGCGGGCAGCGGCGAATCCTTCGTCTCAGTCGGAGACGAAGTCGGTACCGCATTAGACGGCGAGCCGGGTCTCGTCGACCAGGAGCTCCTGTTCCTAGCCGATTCTCAGCCCGCGACGGGCGGCGCTTGGAGCGCGACAGCGGACCTGCGCCTCAAAGTCCCCGCCTCGGTGGCACCCGGCACATACAAGTCCACAATCACGTTGTCCCTGTTCGAGTAACACTTACGCAGGGGTGAGGAGCCGCGCGGCACGTCCTACTGCAGGACCCGCGCGGCTCCACTCGTTGTGTCGACGGTCGCGACTCGGCTGCGGCAGCCACCAGGGTCGGACGAGAGTCCTCGCGCGGACGAGCTAACCGCGGAACCGCTGGTGCGTTGGGGATGCGCCAAGGGTGATTCGTGTCCCGCGTCAAGTAGTTGGCAGGATTTCTTCGATTTCGAAGTTGGGGATGGTGGGGGCGGAGTGGTCTGATCGGCGTAGACCTCGGCGGGTCGGTTCCAGGCGATCGCCTCGTGCGGGCGGACGTGGTTGTAGTCGTGCCGGTAGGCGTTGATTTGGTCGACGAGCTGGAGCCCGTCGTCGATCTCCTCCCGGAACAGCCACTCGTACTTCATCGTCCCGAAGCCACGTTCGCGTGACCCGTTCTGACCCGGCGTTCGGACTCTCGTGCGGACGTGCCGGATTTCGGGGCGCGTGGCGATGAACGCTTCGAACGTGAACGAGCGGAACGGGCCGCCGTTGTCAGTGACGATCGTGAGAACCGGTACTAGCTCACCGGTAGCTTCGTCGACCTCGCAGTCGTCGATCAGCGGGCGGCCAATCAGTGCCTCGGCTTCAGCGAGTGCGAGTTCGACCGCGGCGACGGCATCGTGCTTGTTCGCCGTCGGGGACACGTGCGCGTCGAACTCGTACTCGGCCCAATAATCCCGACACGAGCCGATCCGCCACGTCCCGCCGACGGTGGTCTCGTACTCGGAGAAGTCCAGTTGCCAGACCTGGTTCGGGCCCGTCGGCTCCTTCGCGAACGCTGCCTTGCGGCGCTCGGCGAGTTTGCGGCGTTCGCGCTGGTAGTTCGCCTCCAGGATCAGGCCCTCGTCGCGCAGCAGCCGCAGCACGGTCGCCTGCGAGACCCGGTGCCCGTCGTGGCGGGTCATCGCCCAGACCTTCCGATGCCCCCACGCCGGATGCGCGGCCGCGTGCCGGACCACGACGTCGCGGACGGCGCTGCGAGACGGTTGCGGCCACGGCCCTTCGGCGGCCGATCTGTGCGGGCCTTGGCCTGCCAGCGCCGCCAGGTCCGTTCGGGCATGTCGATGACCTCGCAGAACCTCGCGGTCGACATGGAGCGTGTCATCCGCGACATGATCGCGCGCAGCACCAAATCAGCCCCCACCGAACCGGGGATCTATCGGATGCCGTGCGGGGACTGCACATCACGCGCGTGATGTGCAGAAATATTTCTGTCGTGTTGGATCCGGTTCCGCACTGCTTCGTCTGCGAACAACGCCTGGTGCAGCGCACCGCTGTATCCGCGACCGCGGCACGAGAAGGCCTCGCGGTGTGCCGGCCAGTCGTGGTTTGACGAAATCCACGCGACGTGTCGGATCCGTCGACATTCCCTTCCTCGAGGTCGCCGCGCTCCCCTCCCGCGGCACCGACATGCCCGCAGGCTCTGTGATCTTCGGCCTCTCCAGCGGACACCGGCACCAAAGCTGGTGGGACAGCGTCGCAGATCACCTGGAACACGCGCTCGACCCGGACAAGGTCTGAACCGTTGTCGTGGTCCGTCCGCGACCGGCTCACCCTGCGACGAGCGGTATGGACGCGGGGCCGTGCGAGTGTCAGACTGCTCTGTTCTGCATCGAAAGGGGATGCCGTGTCGCACGGTGAAGGCAATGTCGACTGGGAACGGATCATCCGCGACATGATCGCGCGCAGCACCGAGTCCGCGCCCACCGAACCCGGCGTCTACCGGATGCCGTGCGGGAACTGCTACGTGGACTTCTTCCTCGCCGCCGACGGCACCGAACGGTGGCTCGTCCCCGGCGATGAGCACAGCTACACCCGCGAAACCGTCGCCATCGCCCGCCACGGCGATCACTCGTGGGAACGCATGTACACCCTCGCCCACGCTGCCGCCGAGTTCCGGCGTCGTGCGACAGCCGAGAACACGCCCGTCGAGAACCTGCTGCAGGAGCTGGCGGCGATCGCCGCAGCGGAGAACGCGGCAGAAGACGAGGAGATCGCCCGCCTTGCCCGGGAACGCCCCGCCGACAGTGAGGAAATTTCGCTCGCCGACCTCGCCCAGAAGTTCGGGATCGATCTCGACGAACTTTAGCGCCATCCACCGGTGTCTACAGAAGCCACAGACACCCCTAGATTCTGCAAGACGACCGCCGGCTGCAAGGGAGCGTGTGCTGTGAGTGAGTATCCGAGGTTCGACTTCGACCAATTCGACTTCGTCACCGCTGACACCCACTTCAGCCACGCCCGGATCAGCGAGCTCGCGGAACGCCCCTTCGCCACCGTGGACCAGATGAACGCCGAACTCATCCGCCGCTGGAACGACACCGTCGGTCCGACCGATGTGGTGCTGCACCTCGGAGACATCGCGCTCGGACCGATCGCAGAATCGATCGAACTGACCGCGCAACTGCACGGCCGCCGGTTCCTCGTACCCGGCAACCATGACCGGGTGTCGCCTGCCACGCAGTCGAAGACGGCGATCGAACGATTCGCACCCCTCTATGAGGCGGCCGGGTGGACGATTCTCCCCGAGGTCATCGAAGGCATTCGGCGCGGGTACCGAATCCTGGCCTCGCACTACCCGTACAAGGGCGACACGCAAGAGTCGGACCTGCACACCACCCACCGGCCCCGCTGGGACGACGGGATCCCGCTGCTACACGGCCACACCCATGCCCGTGACCACGGACCCGACGGCCACCAGTTCCACGTCGGCGTCGACGCCCACGATTACGCGCCCATCCCGTTCACCGCCATCGACGCCTGGATCCTCGAACTACCGGACGTCGAACCGTGGCTGAACACCGCGATGCGTGAAGCCCGTCAGACCATCGCGGACCTCGACGACAGCGAAACCTCGAACTCCGACGCACTGTTCTACACGATGGGCTACAACGAGCTGCGGGTCGCGCTGGAAGACCTCCTCGCCGCGCTCGACTCCTCCCACCCCGACCCACCGCCGAACATCTATTAGGGGGTGGAGCAATCCAATACACGGGTCTCAAGGCAGAGCGCAGGTCTTCAGCTCTGGTCCCATGCCTCAACGAAGTACCAGGTCGTATCCGCGAGGTCCGCGATCGCCTCGCCTCCCGACGCAGCGAAGTTGGTTCTGATGTCCGCCCCGGTGGCGTAGAACATGAACGGGTAGCCGCCGTCGTGCACAAGCAGTGCCCGTCCTTCCTCCGCCGATTCGAGCAGGCGGTCGACCCAGGTCCGATATGGGACATGCGCGACTCGCCGCAAGGTCAGCGCGCCCAGGTAGCTCGTCCTCTCCCCATACGGCAACTGCGCGATCCGACGCAGATCTTCTGCCGACACACCGGGTCGCATCTCGTGCACATACGCGTCATATCCGAGCATCAGTCGGTCCTCCCCTCGTCACTGCGACGGTATCGACCGTGCACCACCCGAACGAATAGTGATGCCGGCGATGTGCATGTGCCTGTTGATGGTCATCTCGCTACACCCAGCGAGATCCGCAATCTGCGCAATAGTCCGCTGCTGCGTCTCATACTGATCGCGCAACCAATCAGGATCGAAGGTGAACGTGCGGGGTCGTCCTCGACGCGTCTGTGTACCCGTGTCGGTGAGGATGCGCGCCACGGTCTGCCGGGACACGTTCGTGTCCGCGGCGATCTCGTACGTCGACGCTCCCGCCGAATACGCCCGCGCGATCTCATTGAGGGACCTGTTTTCCGTGGCCGCTGTCCGCGCTGGACGGCTGGGCGGCCACAACGCCAGGGCGAGCTGAGCATCATCCGCCGGGATCATGTCGACGAGGGGAGGGATCCACGTGAGCGGCTCCTCAATGCCGTTGACGAGGAGGAACTCCGCGGCGACCTGCTCGAGACCTGCCCGCACCGCCTGCGGCAGCTGCTCCGCGAATCGGGCGACGGTGTGTGGGGTCACTCCTGCTGCCTCCGGCCCCGGCGGCAGCGTCCGAAGCGGACTACCGGACAGCATCCGGTAGAGGAATCCGCGAGCCAGGCGCCATCGTCGTCCACTCCCGGCGGACACGCCCGTCACCTGGCACAAGTCCTGCCACTGGGTTTCGGGAAGGACCCTGGTGTAGTCGAGGTCGCGGCGGCGGGCGTAGTCGATGGGCACGTCGTGGATATCCAGGAACGTTGTCAGGCGGAGGATCGCGTGCAGGGTGTCGACGTCGTGCGAGCTTCGACCCAGGTCGCGCATCACGTGGGTGACCTGCCGGGCCGGTGCGTGCGGGTCGAGCAGGGCGAGGGCCGCGGAGTGGGTGAGCCTGCTGCCGGTGAATACCACCGCCGCAGCCAGCGCCGACGCCGCGATCTCGTTCCCGACTCGCTGCGGAGCGTGACGGGTGATCCACTCGCTCCACAACTGTGCCGGCACCTTCCGGGCCCGTTCGGCCGGGCTCACCCCGGATGAGGGAGCGGACTGGAGGAACACCGTGGGCCGGCGGCGGCGTCCCAGTGCGGCCGCGATCATGGTCTGCAGTTGCGGTGTGTGCGCGGTGTACGACGTGCTGTGCGCGAGCCGTCCCTGCAGCAGCGCAGCAACAGCGCCCGGGTCCGCCAGCGCCGTCACTGCGAGCGTGGTGCCGACCGCAGCCCCGACAGCAGAGTCAGGGCGCGCCCGGATCGCCGTGGTCCAATCCTCGCTCGCCCTGAACAGGTGGACCAGATCCTCCTCGAGCGGACCGGTGTCGATGAGGTCGCCGGCGACGATTGCGGCCCGTGCGGTGCGGGACAGCAACCGAATGTCTTCCAGCACCGGCACCGCCGGCTGCGGTGCGTCCGAGTAGATGCCGAACCGTGCCTCACCGGTGGAGACGACCCGCATCATCGCCCGCTGCGCATCCAACACCGCCCGCGGCACCGCTGCGCGGGTCGCGTCGTCGGTGAGGTCGGCACGACACCGGTTAGCCAGCGGGCCTCTCCCCGGACCCTGGACGGGGTTGTGGCAGCGGCCGGGAACGGGAACGAGTCCCAGCGGATGAGCGCGACGCCGGGCAGGAAGATCACAGGCAGGGCACCGGTCCACGAGCAGGCGGCGGTGGCGGAAACAGGCGAACCCGAACGGGAACTGCCACGACATCCGCCACCGTCCACCCGAATCGACCAGGCACTCAGGGCAGTATCGTCCCGCGGTCCCCGCGGCCGGGCAGTGCGCGCTGATCCGTCCCTGCCGGGTGTACCGGATGGCGTTACGCGCGAACCGCATCCTGGTCATCTCCTGGAAGTGATCCGCCGGGATGCCCGTCGACGCTTCGAGCCGGGAGGCCTGCTCATCGGTCAGTGCGGTGGCCCACGTGTTCGCCACCCACGCGGTCGCCGAGTCCGCCAGACCCTTCTGCTGCTCGATGAGACCGAGCGCGCATGCCATCTCGTTCATCGTCGCCGCATAGGTGGCCGCCATCTTCTCCAGCCAGGAGTCGAACGGCTCATCCGGCAGCGGCCGCACCCGGTACGGCAGCACCCGCACATCGTCGGCACGTATCGCGGCCTTCGCCGTCATGCGGCCTCCGCCCCGCCGTCCTGGTTCTTTCGGCGGCGGCGTGCCTTCTGGTTTCGCAGCTGCTGTTCGAGCTTCGCCTCGAGTTCGCGACGTTCCGTTTCGGCTCCCTCGTCGATGCGGATGTCATCGAGCAGTTCCCGGTCTATGACCTCCCGGCCCGTGCGAATCGCGCGCGATGCGCCGCGGCGGATCAGGTCCATCAGCGATCCGATGTTGCCGGTGGTGCGGGCAAACAAGTATCGCGACAAGTCGATCAACATCCCGGGGTGGGCGTCGGTGAGGACGAGGGCTTGTTCGATGCCGAACAGCAGGCGGTCCCACTCCTCCCTGCCGTGCTTGTGGGAGAGGGTGAACGGGCTCAATCCGAGGACGGTCCAGCGGCGGAAGGTCTGTGCCATCGCCGCCTCCCGCCCGCTATGTCCCTCGCCGACCAGGCCGCGGGCGCGGAGGGCGACACCAGCGAACAGGAAGGTGGCGTTGTACTCGTTCGCGAGCCACTTCAGTTGGTTGGCGACCTCTACCCCGTCGCGGGTGCGCATGTTAAGGAAGTGCAGGTCGTCAACGATCACCAGGCGGGTGTCGTGCCGTTCGATGCATTCCGCCGCCGCCCGCGCCAGGTCCCTGCCTGCCGTGGAGCGGTGCAGGATGCCTGCGGTGGCGGGATGGGCGTAGAAGCCGAGAATCATCATGTGCAGGCCCTTGATCGTCATCCGACCCGTCAACGTCACATGACACACCGGCAGGTGCCGCACATCCCGATCCGCATCCAGCCATTGACCGCCCTCCGCGATCCGCTGCTGGTGAAACACCCGGCCGAAGTTGTTCACCACCGTCGACTTGCCGAGCGCCGGCGGCGCGTCGATCGCCGCGGCGGACTTGACCCGGTCGGAGTCCTGCAGGTTGGAGTCGAGGATGTCCGCGAGCTGGAGCTCGATGTCCTCCACCTGCCGGGTGCGCAGCAAGATGTTCGCGTGCCACATGCGCCGCTCGAGGTCATACGCGGCACGCTCCCCGGCGGAGAGGGCGGTGAGATGCTCGTGCGGGTGTTGTGCCGGTCGGCAGCGGGGTGAGCGTCCGGCGAAATCGTTCCATCCCTCATATGTCGACAGGCTGCGTTGTCGTGCCGTGTACACATCCGTGCTGTGCGCTGTCGTGGTCATCGCAGCATCTCCATCGGCTCGAAGTGATAGTCGCCGCGGATCGTGGGCTCTTCGATGTCGTCCTCGTCGTCATCGTCGCCTGTCTCTGGGAGATCAATCCGTCGGCGTGGGTCGCGGACCGAGCCGGTGAGTTCGGCGCCGAGATCGGAAGAGCCAGTTAGCTCGGCGTCGAGCAGCCGCTGCACCGTGCGTAGCGACCACACCCCGTCCGGGTCCGGCTCGTTGTCATTCAGTTGCGCGGCCATCCGGGCGCTCATCCGCCGCTCCGACGGGGTCAACCCGCGGCCGGCGCCCCAGTCCTCCAGCAGCTGTGCGGCGACATCATCGACTTGGGAGGGGCGGCCTTGGCGGATCGCGAGCTTCTTCGCGTACTCGAGCGCATCCAAACCGAACGGGACGTCGAAGCTGCCCCTGTGTTCCCATTCGAGGGTGTGCCAGGTGTGGTCATCCGGGTCGTGGAAGTAGATCCTGGTGAGGTCGTCCGGGTTGACGAAGAAGGGCCACTCCGTGCCCTTGTCCCGGTGGATCGAGCGGGCCCGGTTGCGGTACTTGGCCACCGAGTCCCCGGTGTAGCGGAGCTTGTGGATCTCCACCCCATAGTGGTTGAACTGCCGCTTCACGACCGGCAGCAGCTCGAGCAGCACATTCCGGTCGGTGGGAAGCCGTAGCTGACCGGCCACAGCCAAGCCCTGCTCGTACCGCTGCGCCGGGCTGAGTTTCACACCGGGCAGGTGCGGATCCTCCAGCGAGCTGTGCGGGCGCAGGTGGTAGACCGTCGCCACCCATTCTCGGATGATCTGCTCCAGTTGCGGCACCGTGTACACCGCCTCAGCTTCCGCGTCCTCACCGCGGCCGGCGACATCGGCGCCCTTGTAGCCGGGCAGCTCCTGCAGCAGATCGTCCAGGGTACGGAAGAACCGTTCCACTGGGCTTTTGTCGGTGGGTTGGTACACCCGGGCGGGTTGAATCGAGATCCCCAACCGGGCGCACGCACTGGTGACATGCTCCGACAGGTAGGCGGCGCCGTGGTCGACGACCAGCGTCTCCGGCAGGATCCCCGCCCGGGTGAACCGGGATACCTTCGTGCGGGTCGGGTCCACCAGCAGCGTGTCCGGCAGTCCGTGGTAGGGCCATCGTGCGGCCGTGCCCCACTCAGTCGGGGTGTCGAACGGCTGCAACGCCTCCATCAGTACCCCTGCGACGTCGATCGATTTCGTCGACCCCGGGGTTAGTCGCAGTCCGAGGATGCACCGGGAGTACAGATCCATCGCGATCGTCAGATCCGCCGACACCCACTTTCCGGTCACCGGGGCGACCGCGAATACGTTCAACGGGGTGGTGTCCATCAGCACGTACTCGCCCGGCCGGACAGCCGACAGCCGCCCGTAGGGGGCTGGCGGTCGATTCGCGGTGGATCGTTTGCGTTTCGTGGAGCCGGTGAACGTGCTGCGCCCCCGATCCAGCTCCCGCAGCGCGTTGTACGCGCCGGACCGCGACGGACGTTTTACGACCTCTGGCCCGTAGACCCGCTCGGTGCGGGCGTTGATCCGGTCGATGATGATGCGTTTGGACACTTTCGCTTCCGGGGTCTGCTCGTCCAGTACCGCCCTCGCGGTGGCCACCCACCGGGAGTCGAACCCCGTCAGAGCGTTCCCGGACTGGGATGACCGGCAGTCGACCAGACCCGCCTCCCCGGATTCCCGGTACTGCGCCACCCAGCGACGCACCGTCCGCTCGCCCTTTCCCAGTTCCGCCGCCTTCGCCGCCGTCTTTTGGCGCAGGCTGTGCTGGGGGTGATACTGCAGCCGCGGCTCACCCTCCCGCGCGATCTGCGCAGTACCGGACTTGTACCCGGTGAGCACCTCGCGGACGTGGTCGGCGCGTTCCATCGTGCGAGCCCTCGCGGAGTCCGTCGCATCCGCCCAGAGCACCCCCAGCGGAGCGGTGTCCTCCTCCCGTACGCGCCCGGGGATGTGTGCCTTCCCGCCCTCGGCGGCGGGGCGCAGCACGTCGATCATCCGCAGTCTGCGGTGCCGGCCGCTGCGGTCGCGGATGATCACCGCCCCGTCAGCGATCTCCGCGACCGTGCACGTCTCCCCGTCGTAGACGAAGTCCGTTCCGGGACGTAGCATCCAGCTGTCCATTTCCACTCTTCCTCTGGCCGTGAATGGATGATCGGGCGCCGTGACTCAGGCCGCGTCACGGACAGACGAAACACCACGACCCGATGTCGGTCGAAGGCACCCGGCCCGTGACTGCGCGGCGCGTGCGCCGAACACCTGCCGGAGGTAGTCCTCAACGGCGTGCAGCAACGCGACCGCCGCTTCCTCGTCCATCGCCGGTGATACCTGGGGCAACGGCAGCGCGGCGGGGATGCCCAGCGCCTGGCACGCTCGAGCAGTGTCCGCCGCGCGGTCCTGCTCCGACCGCGTCGGCCAACCCAGACCAGCGAGCTCGCCGGACTGAGGTGAGGTCATGCCGGGTCGAAGGTCGTCTTGTGTGCTCATGTCGGCTCCAATACGCTCGTCGTGCTCAACAGGTGAGAGAGGTCCGTGCGCAGTTGCTGTGTCCACAGCAGGTGCAGCACGAGGGAACGGGCGAACTGGGGATCCCCCGAGATCGGGGTCGCGGCACGCACCGCTTCCCCGAGCGTCACAGGGGCATTCAGCTCAGCTGCCGCGGCATCGACCTGACCGGCATCGAACTGGAAGCCGCGCCGGTACCCGGCGAGGAATTGCACGTTCGTCAGCAGCACCGGACCAGGCTCAGAGCACACCCGGTACTCCCAGCCGTGTGCCTCGACCAACCGCCGCGTCCAGGCCAGCGAGTCCCGCACCGCCGGCATCTGCAACTTCTCCGCCGGCTTCACGTCGACCACGCACACCGACTGGTCCGTGTGCGCGATCAGATAGTCCGGGATGTGCTTACGGGTCGTGCCGTGATCGTCGCCCTCCATGAGGAACGGCTGGGACAGGATCCACTCCACCTTGGGGTCGAAGTCGCACAGCAGCAGATTCGCGTACTCCAGCCGTGACTCGTACCCCACTGGCGCCTGCATCGTCGCCGACCAGTACGAGCCGGAGAAGTGCCGCTGCTTGCGATACCAGCGGAACTCACGCCACGGCACCGCCGCCGCGAACACCCCCAGCCGAGCATCCGCCAGCGAAACGACGTCGACGTGATCCCCCATCGTGCGAATCCGGATCGTCGACGCCGCCGGGATCATCCCTGACCCCGCTCCTCAACATGCCGCCCGCAACTACCGACATCCCAGATCGGAACTCGACGGTGCTGCACGTGCATATCCACATGCTGTTGCCTCGTCGGCCCGCAATGAAACCAGCACAGGCGACAGAGATGAGTGGACAGCTTTGTACTAAAACACTAAAAAGCTATTCACTAATGAATGTCGCATTCACTACGTTACCGATGTCGTCGCTGTCAGATACACAACAAACCTGGGCCGACCTGTCGGCACCGTCGGACGCATATGAGACACTCGTAGGATGACGGCGATCCACCCGATTGCCCCCGAAGATTCCAAGGCACTCTTCGGGAACAGTTACATGCACACCGTGCTGGTCGAGATCACCCGGCACGGCGATGAGCCGTTCTCTCCCAAGCAGATCATCGACGCCACGGGGCTGCCTGGCGGGATCATCCACCCGCTGATCAATAGGCTCAAGTCCCGGCATTTCATCGAGTACTTGGGCCGGGTGCCCGGGGAGAAGACCACGCTGTACCAGGCCCGCGACAACCCCTACCTGCGCGCGGCCCGCGAGTACGCGGAAGCTGCGCCCGAGATCCCGCAGCACCGAGCCGCCAGCTAGCCGTCGGCCGGAGGTCGGCGCATCCATACGCGGGTGGGATGCGCGTCCGGCGTCCATGACGACACCGCCCCGTTCCCTCCTCCTTCGAGCACCGTCAGCGCGGCCGCGAAGTCTGGGGAGGCGGGGATGTCCACGGGGCTGTGGCTGCGCGTCACGAGCCGGGAGTAGTCTCCGGGAAGCTGCGACGTGTACGCCATGACCGCGTCGAAGCCCAGAGTCTGCGCGCTTGCATTGAGGACCACGGCTTTCGTCGACGTCGCGACCGCCGCGTTCTGGATGATCTGCATACTGTCGGCGGGAAACTCGAACGGCCGGTTCAGCACCCATTCGCCCAACGCTTCGATGATGTCGACGGTTTGCCACGCGGCGTTGCGGGGAAGATTGACGGCGATCGCGACCTTGATCTCGTCGGCCAGGTCAGGGTTGCGCAGCAGCCGCACCAGCAACGGCTCGGTAACCGACAGCGACAGAAAGTACTCGGCCGCTGTCGGGGACGTCAAGACGAACGCCTCCTGAGCCGCTGCCGAGTTGCTTAGAGCGTTGAACGTGTCGACACTGTCCGCGATCAGCCCGCGGCGCATGAGTTCCGCGATCAACTCCGGCTCCCGCGAGGTGTCACGGCCGATCGACAACGTGTCGACGAGCTGCCCTGCCAGATGAACACGCACCTCAACCGGAAGGTCCGTGACATTCGCGATCGCGGCGGCTAGCGACTGGCGCTGACCGGGATCGGCGTCAGTCGGCACGTCGAGGTCAGGAGACAACCGCAGGTACCCGATGAGATATCCATCCAGGGACCGGTCGCTGATGTAGCTCATGACGTTCGCGAAAGTGAGCGGGAAGCGGCCGCCGAGTGCGAGTGTCGCGAGCACCTCCACGGCAGCACCGTGGATGTCATCGACCTGCAGACTCGCTGGCATTCGCGTCTCGACGTCCACCGACCGGCCTGGAGCGGACCTTTCGACGGCCGCCATAACTTCGACGATCGCGTCAGCGTCGGTCACGCTCGGCCGGTCGGTTGCGTCGAGTACGGCGAGGTAGTCGTCGAAGAAGTGCAGGACGTGATCGAACGTCGGATCGTCCAGGTCCAGGATCGCGTCCAGTGCGATGTTGTCTCCGTCGCCGACCGCGACCTCGAGATTCGGAGCGTTGATGTCGTACTGTCGCGCCGCGACGACGGCGCGTTGCGCGTCGGGCGACAACCCGTCCAGCGAGGAAAGACGGATACCGAGGCGCTGCAACGCTGCGACGGTCCGGACGGGAGAAAGGGTCCGGTCCACGAGGTCCGGGATTTGCAGGCGGGCCGCGGCGATAGTGACCTTCATCGGCTCGGGTACGTGATAGTCCCGAGCCGGGTTTACTCCGAGGAACGCCGCCGGTGCCAGCGCGGCCTTCACCTCGGGGACGTCTTTGAGGTCGGCGTCGAGGAAGTCGAAGATGCCCGGCCAGAGTCGAGCGAGCCGACGCACCAAGGCGTCGCGATGTGCACCTTGCCGCAGGTACGTCTTGAGGAACGCCATACCGTCGGATTGCCCGGCGGCCACGATCTCCAAGTTGGTCTCCAGTCGCGGGTCGTCGTCTGCGAGCAACTGGTCATAGATGGCCGCGTTGAACATGCCAACGGATTCGAAGACGTGCTCACCGCCCAGCGTCAGCACGGTGGGTACCTCGTCCGGCAGGAGCGGATAGTTGAAGTCCGGGCTCTCGGTCTGCAGGTGCTGCACGACATAGGTCATTGCGTTCGCCGAGGCGATGACGCCGTAGAACTGCGACGCGTACAACGGGAAGTTCCGGTCAAGGAATCCCTCGCAGATCAGTTCCACCAGCAACGGGTCGGCGTTCACTGTGGATTTCACCCAGCCAGCGAAGTCGACATCCGCCCCGTCGAGTTCCAGCGGAATCGACGAGTGGGCGAGGTCGACGAAGTCCGCCTTGCGCAGCTCGTGCTGACCCTGGCGGAGCTCTTCGATGGCCGATCTCGCGTCACCCGACGCCTGGGCCGCCCAGCTGTGCGGAACGACCGAGCCAAGGTCTTCACGCAGCGTCGACGCGGAGAGGGTGAACGCGAGATCGGTGGAGTCGCGGACCTCGATGGGCTGGCCGGAGTCGATCACCTGCTCCCAGAACTCGACGGTCATGACCTCGTTCGGTGTCCACTGCCGGCCGCCCAGCACGAACGAGACGTTGTGGGTGGGACGGCTCATGCGCGAGAGCCACCGCTCCGCCATGTTCTGAAGCAGAGCACCCAGCTGCTCGGCACGGTCGACCGTCGCGGTATGGGGAACCTCTGACGCCTCGAGCTCGGCCAGCGACTCCGACAGTGTTGACAACCCCGCCGTGATGATGCGACGTGAACGCCGGTAGACCGTGTCAAGCACGCTTGCGCCCACACGGATCTGCTCGAAGTCCTGCAGATGCGTGTTCTTGTAGGCCACCACAGCGAACAGCCCGCTGGGAGTGAGGCCGTGCAGTTGCTCTGGCGCGAGAATCCGTGCCCGGAACACCCGATACTCGTTCGCGATGTTCCGCAGCAACCGCATGTCGGTCACATGCTTGGCGACCACACGGATCACATCGAAGGAGACCTTCGGATCGATCTCCCGCATCAAATCCGAGAGCAAGTCCGCAGAGGAGCGGTGCGTGATGAACGGGACGATCGGGATGACCAGCTCGAAGAACTTCGTCCGCTGAGTCGCCGGCTCCGACAACGCAGAATCCGCCTGCCACACTCCGGGATCCGCATCCTCCGTCTGGTCGTGCACCTTGCCGTGCCGGTCTTGTCGAGCATCCTCCAGATCCTCGAAGATGCTGTCGCGCACCGCGTAGATGAAGTGGACGGGGCGCTTGCGCAGCTGGCCAGAAGAGTTGAGGAGCGTGTTCAGCTCCCGCAGCGACGCGTAGATGCTGGGGTCCTCGAAGCGATCGAGATCCTCGATGATCACCACGTCGCGGCCCGTCATCTCGAAGAAGTAGACGATCTCATCCAGATACTCGTCGAAGTAGCTCCCATCGGCGTCTCCGGTCAGACTGACCGACGTCGCCGAGGTGCCGAGCTTGTCGATTCGCATCCGGTTCGACAACAGCACTTGCGCCGCGAATGTGCCCGTAGCGGCGAGCAGCCCGATCACAGTCAGGATCGTCGGACGCTGCCACCACTCCGCATCCGCGCCCAGCTGGAGTGGAGCACCCCAGCCAGTCACCCAGAACACTGCGGCCACCAACACGCCGGCGAGTACCGAAGTCACCAGAGCGCGGCGCATGGGCAACCGGCTGATCCGCCGGAACCGAGATCCCGGCACGGAGATCGGACGCTCGCGGTACAGCAGCTGCTTGACGATCTCCTTCTGAATGTAGTTCGTCAGCTCATTGCTCTGCCGATCGAACGGCTGCACCCCGACATCGCTCAGCGACGACAGTGAGATCTCGACGACCCTCGGCGCCAGACGCTCACGCACCCCCGCAAGGACGCTGCTCTTGCCGCTCCCGTACCCACCCGTCAGCGCGATGTTCCAGACCCGCTTGCGGCGCTCATCGTCCTTCAAGAGCGACACGAGCTCGTCGCTGTACACCTTGTGCTGCTCGGGCACATGCACCGGAACGAGCGGCACCAACCCCAGACCAGTCCCGTCCCCAACGACGTCTGCCATTCATCTACCCCAGATCAACACACACGATCCGTCCACGAGACCTGGCCCAATGGCCAACTGTGGGCCATCTTGCGGTAGAAAATGCCATCTTCACGTGGAACCTACACCTACCCGAAGTCGCCCGGTGCCATGTCGGTGAACCGGGAGAAGTGGCCCTGGAAGGCGACGGTGATCGTGTCGGTCGGGCCGTTGCGGTGCTTGGCGACGATGAGGTCGGCCTCACCCGCGC
>Ga0164243_10001960_pt1 | contig 34534 bp, 20 predicted proteins | sample OricompcompostOP_FD_108781 | JGI IMG/M metagenome (GOLD analysis project Ga0164243, IMG submission 108781) | Organic Plus compost microbial communities from Emeryville, California, USA - Original compost - Organic plus compost (OP) | ecosystem: Engineered > Solid waste > Mixed feedstock >...
GCCCTAAGACTCAGCAGATCGCGACAACTGTTGCGCGAGACATCCTTGTCCATTCTAGAAATCTCCTTGGCGACGGGCTTTGCCTCCGCGAGTCAGTTCTCGCGAGCCTTTCGGCGAACCTTTGCATCGACGCCGCGCGAGACTCGGCAGCACGACCGACATGCTTTTAATGAACGTCGCTTCGACCCTCCCCCGAAGCAGCATAAATAGGATCATCGCTGGAATCGTCTGCAGGGGCTCGAGGCGAGAGATCGATTCCATCTCCGCACTCACGATGCACAGTCAGCCACCAGGACGCGGGGACCGCATTCCCGCAGGCGGTTGAACGTCTTATGCGATGTCCCGATTCACCTTGATCCAGCGTGAAACTGATCAGAGCACCTTGACGGTCGCCCAAGCACCAGATACGAGGCCATACACGGAGAGGACCTGCCACTGCTGCTTCCGCGGAACATAAAGAAGGCTTAACCCTGCAAGCACATTGGGGCTCCTAACCACCTTACTGGGGAGGTATAGCCCGCATACTCCTGCTGGCGGCAGAACGAAGGATCAGACAATCGAACCAGCCCCGGAACGGACAGTCGTCGCCGAAGCTACAAAGAACGAGCGAACTAAACAAGAATGAGCTCCACCCGCTGAGTATTGAAGCCATAGAACGGCATCACCTTAGATAGGTCTTGGAAGTATCGCACCGATTCCTCACGACTAGCGACGCGCTTCGCCTGTTCTCTAAGGTGTTGAGACTCTACTTGCGTGGCCTTGGACTGGAAATCAGACCACACCATCCAGAACGACTTGCCATCATCTGATACCCATTTCGGTGATATCTGTGGGGCGAACGCACGCGCATGCGAGTCGCTCATTGGCGTCCATGAGTTTTCTTCATGGATCTGTACCCAAGGCCCCCAAGGCGTCGTGGATAACCACAATCCCAAGTAACTGGGCTTGCTAAACCAAACACCGTCCGCAGAACAACCGTTGCCCCAGCTTGCCATCATGTAAACCCCGAGGCCCACATTGTACGTGACGCTCGGCATCCACGCCCACGGGTGAAAGGCCGTGTTCACCCAACCGAGGGGAAATCTGTGCACGACAGCCCGGCCAGCGATATCGTGATCCCAAGTAGCCCTTCCATGACGAAGCCCTGCGAAGTACTCATATGCACCGCGATCTAGAATCTTCGCTTTAGGCACACGAAACATCACAAGCTCATTCATCTCACCATCTACATTTCCATTTGGCGAATAAACGTACACATACCCGTCGTTGTTCGCTTCATAGTTTCGGCCCATTTGAAGAACAGAAAGCAAGGAGAAGGCGTCCCGAGACTCCTCATAAAACACCATGTTGTCGCGAGAGCGCTGCTCCCAACGTTCCCATGTTACCGGCGTGGACCCATCTTGATTTCGCCATGTGCGGCCATTGTCTGGCGAGTATATGAGCTTAGCCCCGATGAACCGCGCTCCCGGCAACGGTACCGAATCTCGGCTGAACTGGTGATTGGGTGTGCTTAAGTACTGATAGATCCTGCCGTCCACAGCCAGGGTGCCAAAGCCGTAATATCGCATCATGTTCTCTGTGTTGAGAACACCAGTGAGTGGCGGGTAACCGGAGCACTCGTCGATCTTCGCGCCGTGTGGATCGCCAGCGACTGAATATAGCCGACTGTTATAGAATTCCTTCGGCTGATCCGCCCAACCTAAACCGTCGCAAAGAGCGAAGATCTGTCGACCATCGCCCGCCCAACTCATATGAAAGTTATCTCCCATACCGCCCAGACGCAACGTACTCTCTTCACGCCGAACCGCCGCCTTGACGCGAGAGATGGTGCTACGTTTGATCGGCTTGGATGATACCTTCTCGGCAACCGCCGCCGGTACAGATCCCGTTAGTGTTGCGACGGTGAGAGCAACTGTCGCCGCATCCCGCATGAACTCGCGGCGTGTGGATAACTCACCCTGAACACCATTGCAACCGTGGTCGAGGAAAGGACGCTCGTGTTCCATACAATGTGTAGATCGCTGCAGGAGGTGGAAGAAAGCTCGCAAGAATGGCAGCGATCGTCGGTGAGATCATGGAACAGACCTACGTCCAGTCACCCCAAACTCGACTCTCAATCCCCGGGTCGATGTCGCCGATCCGCGACAACCACCCTGATCTCTTGGGGACCAGCGCTCGTCAATGCCGCCTTTGCGATAGATGCAACTGTTGGATCGTGCGGAGATATCCAGCGACCCCTAGGGGAGAAGGACTGACCCGCACTAGATGCCCGATTAATTCAAACGGTTGGGCGCTAGCACACGCTGACCTGCCGCCCTTCTTTGGATCCACAGTTATTTCAAAGATGAAGCCACTTCAATTGAGCCACTGAACAGTGCGGTCCGTGAGATTCACGGCGAACGCCCCCGCTTTTGGTCACTGGAGACGTCAACATCAATGGCTACTCTGCAAACCCACACCTCTGACGCACCGCGTTGAACAGCCCCCCCAATCGATTGCGAGCCCGATCCATACTACGTCTCACAGACTGCTGCATCATCCCGGGCCACCATAAGCCCTGAATGCAACGACGCTTGACCATACAGAACGTTGCGAGGGCAGCACGCACCAGAATGCCCGGCACATGCGCTACCAAGATGCCGGCGAACTGGGCTCTCGACGAGCGCAAATGAGGGCGAATCCAACGGCGGTAGTCGACGAACGAGTAGCAACCCGTAGCTCTGTAAACGAGGAGCATCTGCAAGTGGCCCCATGGCTCAGCGCTATAGACCTTACGCTTTTCCGCGCTAGAAATTGGCAAAGAACCAATTAGCGATGGCCATTTGGAGTACAGAATCTCGCCCAACTTTGGCGAGAACGTGTGAGTATTCCCTAAACGCTGACTCACTAGCGGCCGCGCCACGACTAGCGCATGCCCCGGAAGCCTCTCCTGGAAAATTACCCCTACGTGCACAAAATACGATCCATAGTACGATGACCTATCACGTCCTCGCCAAATCGACCTCCTGATAATCACGCATCCGATATACTTTAAGAGATCTACAACATCCACAAACAAGCGCTCAATCTCATCCGGCAAATAAGATCGATCTACATCGAGATCAAGCCAACGGCTCTGCACGACGTTTGACATCGTGAGATCCCGCCGCTCGACATTGGCGACGACGAGACTCGGATCACTGCGCAGCGCGGCGAGGACGATCTTCACCCCCTCTGGCTTCAGTAGATCATCATCAGTCATCAGCCAGCAGTAATCGCCCCGCGCAAGCTCTACGGCGGTGTCATAGTCTCGATCTATTCCGTTGTTCCCGACCTGTCTGACATACCGAAAGGAAGCCGATCGAGCCGAAATTTTCAAAGCAATCTGCTCCGTGTCGTCTGTTGATCCGGCATCGACGACAACAATCTCGCACTCCGGCGTCAACTGCGGAAGAATGCTTTCCACCGTTTCTGCAAAATAGTTCGATCGACAGAAGGTCGTAATGCATATTGAAAGCTTCAATGTTGTCGATCCTCGACCTTTCCCGTTCTTGCACAGATTCCCTTCAAGATCGTCTTGCTCCTTTTGTCTGGACATCCACGCTTCCCCGATCAAATGCGTCCCTGCTCAACGTTCTTGGTGCTGAACCGATGGTTACGCACCTGAAGTGCCCTTCGTTGTAGATCTGGCGTTTGTCAACGCGCAATCCAGCATCTCAAGCAGGGCGCTCCTCGAATAGCTGTACCGATGCCCTTCGTTTAGCTGCACGAGTTGCGAGATCTGCTTTTTGATGGTCACACGTGCTTCAACCTCTGTGGATACCACTAGATATCGACGCCTTGGCTCTGGCTCGGTTAAAGCGAGCATCACAGCGTCAGCGACGACGCCCGGTTCAGGGCATTTGGACAGGTCTGGAAAGCCGCCGTCCGTGCCGCGACGCTCTATCGCGTTCCTGGCGATGTTGGTATTAAGATTGCCGGGCTCGATCACACTTACACCCACCCCCGACGGCAACAACTCCGCAGCCAAGGAGTCCGTGAACGCCTCGATGGCGTGCTTGCTCATGCTGTAGGCCCCGATATTCGCGTCGGCGAGAATGCCGGATATCGAGCCGATCATCACAATTCTCCCCTTGTTGGCAATGATCAAGGGAGCAAACGATTTTGTAACTCGATATACGCCGTGCACGTTGACCGACATCACCAACTCAAATTCCGCTTCATTTCCAGTAACCAGTGAATCAACTGTCGCGATGCCGGCATTGTTGACGAGCCCATAGAGACCGCGCTTCGCATCGGTCACGGTGACCAAAGCCGCCGCGATATCATTGGGGTTTGTCACATCGAGGCGAATGGGCTCTACATTTCCGATGCCGCCCAGGGCTTTGATGTCACCCGACTTACGCACACCTGCGTACACGAAATAGCCGGACGCTGCGAGCCTTTCAGTGATTCTTCGACCGATCCCTGTGCTCGCCCCGGTGACGAGCACTGCCCTAGACGCTTCCATGGCGTACACCTCCGCTCCATCTACAGTCCGAGAAGACGAACTGCTCCCCAGTCCTCACCGCGATCTGTACCTTGAAGAGACTCGCTTCCCGCCTGACATTCAAGACCTGAACCGCATCTGGCTCGAACGTCATCGCTCGCACTACATGTTGTGGGGCTGTAGATCGGTGTTGCCCCGGGCGATTAACTGGTCCGCCGGACAGTCACAATTGAGTGCGGACGCAGCTGGCCACCTTCCTAGGTACCGTGTCAACCATGGCAAAAGTCCCGCACAAGCAATTCAGGAGCATTGCGATAGTAGACGCCCTCCAATGCTACCACTGACCTGAAACAAACCGCCGGATGTCTTCCGGCCGAGTCAGATCTGGCATATCCAAAAGCGCTGACGGACCACCAGGAATGCGGGGTCGATGCACGGGAACTTGTGCGCCAACTGACCAGCGAGCGCCGTAACCCTCTCTGTCTGGGCAGCGCGAGAATCAAACGGGCACAAACGATCCACGATCGGGCAAAAGGTTGACTTGATCTAGTCCCTATTCGTCGGCCCAACCTGGCGAAATGTATCACAGTCCATGGATCCACCATCTACAAGTAACATTGTACCTGTCATTCGGGCGGAATCCGGAGATACAAGGAAGGATACAGCCGCCGCGACATCCTCCGGGTGCGAGAAATCGCCCATGGGAATCGCAGCCCTCATGCTGGCTAGTACGTCTTCAGCCGCAACACCCCTCGCTCGTGATACATCGGCAACGTATTTTTCCAACAGCGGTGTCCGGACGTTGCCCGGGTGCACGGAGTTGCACCGAATGCTCAATCCCTGTTGCGCACAATACTGAGCCACAGATTTCGTCAACTGACGAACGGCTGCCTTGCTGGCCCCATACGCTGTGGCATACGGGGTAGCAGATAATCCCGCCACTGAGGAGATGTTGATGATCGAGCCGCTCCCCGCTCGCCTCATTGCAGGAATGGCCGAGCGACACCCTAAGAACGTCCCTTCGACATTCACAGCGAATACGCGCCGCCAGTCCGCAAGTCGAGTATTCTCAGGATTCACCCTATCGGTGGCCCCAAGCACCCCGGCATTGTTGACAAGGACATCCAATCGCCCGAAACGATCTTCTATCTCCTGAATGATTCGCGGCCATTGCACCTCATCGCAGACATCCTGTTCGAAGAACGTGAAGCCACATTCGGAGGCTGTGCTAGCACCCATCGTCGCCTGAATGTCAGTGATAACAGCGATGGCCCCTTCAGATGCCAATCGCTCAGCAATGGCCTTCCCCAAGCCAGAAGCGCCACCGGTTATCATGGCAACTGCACCATCCAATCGTCTCATTCACCCCCCTCTTCTTACCGATCGGCTGACCGTTGTTTCATACTGCGGAAAGGTTGCGACGATCCGCATCTGGAAGCTATCTTGCCGCGGAACCCGCATATCCTCGACCAGCCCGTCCTGAAAAGCACGAACCGCCGCAGATGCGTCAACGCATTGGTATCGTCAACACCGGGTGACTGCGAACCGCGCACTCGAAGTAGATGCTCGCGCCACAACTCACTCGTCGAGGCCTACACGCGGCTGATCGATGAACAGGGCGATCGAGACTGGCTTTGGTACTATTTATAGATGGCTCGGTCGACGACGCCAGCCCCGTTGTCGGGGGAAAACCACCTATCGCGCGCACTCGCTCATTGGCGAGCGTCCGCCTGCCCGCGCTCCTTGGACACTGAGCCATAAGCACTGATCACCCAACGCACAAGAGGACAACCGCGCTGCTCGTAGGTGGCGACGGTCGGACAGCGCCGCTCCCAGTTGGGCCACTGTAGCGTTCGCCGCTGCATAGCGTTCTCAATCGAAGGAGACGACCAACGCAGCACCCTCGCGAACGGTGCGCGTAGCATGCGGCATAGGCAGCGCTCGCTGAAGATGGCAGACAGCGAGTTAGAACCCATGAAGCTGCGGAACCTCGGCGATGATCGCCGGGCGTTCGATCTCACTGCTCGCACACTCGGCCCTGTCCTCGATGACTTCAAGAGTGAGTCTTCGCTGCGTGAGGTCAGCCCTTGGCAACGACCGGTCTCACAACGCATACACGATGCTCGCGTTGGAGCAAAGTGGTTCTGAGGACCTCACCCGGACGGCCTCGCCGTTGACGGCGTCTATTCTCAATCACCCGACCCGTAATGAAGGAGATCTGCGTGGATGCTGAGCAGGTGCTCGGACCTTTTATTGACGGTTTGATGCGCGAGTCCACGGGCGATTCAGAGATTGACATTATTAACCCGTCCAATGGGCAGCGGGTGCTATCAGCAACTGCGGGTTCCGAAGCGGATGTGGATCGCGCGGTTTCCTCCTCTCGATTCGCTTTTGAAGACGGCCGTTGGAGCGATTCTCCGCCGTCTTTTAGAAAGAGAGTACTTCACCGAATCGCCGATCTGATCGCGAGTGAGGCCGATGCCCTTGATGCGCTGGATGCTGCAGAGATGGGTAAACCCGTCGGGGAACCAGTCTGCAATGCAACAACGGCCGCATCTCTGATGCATTTTTATGCTGAGGCATCGGATAAGGTGATGGGCGATGTATATGTCAGCGACAAGCATAGCCTTGTGGCCCAGCGACGCGTACCACGCGGCGTAGTCGCCGCAGTCGTTCCATGGAATTTCCCGACCTATGTTGCGGTACTAAAGATCGCTCCGGCGCTCGCGGCGGGCAACTGCGTCGTGCTGAAGCCATCGGAACTGTCCCCTCGCTCGGCCCTTCGGCTCGCGGATATCGCAATGAGGGCCGAACTGCCACCCGGGGTCTTGAATGTGGTGCCCGGCCTTGGCACTACGGTTGGTAGCGCGCTGGGACTTCACCGGGGCGTCGACATGCTGACATTCACCGGGTCCACTGGCGTCGGGAAGTTGATGTTGCAGTACGCTGGCCAATCCAATCTGAAAGTGGTACTAGCCGAGTGCGGCGGCAAGTCACCACATATCGTTTTTTCCGACAGCATAGATCTAGCAGCAGTCGCTCAAGCGATCGCGAGAATGCTGGTTCTCAACCAAGGTCAAGTATGTAGTCTAGGATCGCGCCTTCTGGTGGAGCGATCTTGCGAAGAAGAGTTGCTGGCGCACCTAACGGCCCAGTTCAGCAACATTGTCATGGGCGACGCACTAAATCCGAGCACCACCTTCGGCCCGCTCAGCTCTGAGAAGCAATGCAAGCGGGTTATGCGCTATATCGAACTCGGCCATTCGGATGGAGCGCAGCTTGTATCAGGAGGCCGAAGAGTGCTGTGCGAGACCGGTGGGTACTTCATCGAGCCAACAGTCTTCCGGGCGGTTCCACCTACCGCCAAGATCGCACAGGAGGAGATCTTTGGGCCGGTGCTGTCAGTTCTTCCATTCGATGACGAGACCGAAGCCGTGCGCATTGCCAACGGCACACCGTTTGGTCTTGCAGCCTATGTGTGGACCAAGGATCTGTCCCGAGGGATGAGAATGGCACGAGGAATCCGTTCCTCAGTGCGCATAAACGCCACAGCCCCGAACGGTGAAGGAGCCGGGTTCGCTGCGTCGTACGAACCGACAGGGCAATCTGGAGTCGGCTGTGAAGGCGGAGTCGCTGGCATGGAAAGTTACCTGAGGCGCCAACGAATCTGGCTGAACCACGGATAGGATTACACGCGGAGCACCACCGCTGAAACTCATTTTCCAGACCTCAAATTGAATCCTATATCTGGGCAACACGAGTCACAGTACTCACAGACGCGGGTCACAGATCAAGATAGCTCCAATTAGTTAGTACAAAGCTTACGAACTGCCGCCTCAACCGATCCGGACGTTGGATACATGAGGCGTTCAAGTGCCGGACTGAACGGAACCGGCACATTGGGCGCCGTGAGTCGTACGATTGGCGCTTTCAGGCTGTCGAAACCACACTCAGCGACGAAAGCTGCAACCTCCGCAGCTACGCTGCATGTACCAGGAGCGGGGTCGACTACCACCAGACGGCCCGTTTTGCCGACAGACTCCAGGATTGTTTGCCTATCCATTGGCACGACGCACCGTAGATCCACGACCTCCGCAGAGATCCCGTACTCTTGGAGTGCCCGAGCTGCGGCGAGGCTGTGATGTACAGCGCCCGCAATCGCGACGATCGTAACATCATGGCCGACTCGCTTGATATCCGCGCGTCCTAGCGGAATGGTATATTCGTCGTCCGGCACCTCTCCGCTCATTCCCATTATCGTCATATCATCGAAGCACAAGACAGGGTTCCCGTCACGAATAGCAGACTTGAGCAGCCCCTTCGCATCACGCGGCGTCGTAGGCACAATGATTTTCAGGCCCGGCACCTGTGCGAACAATCCCCAGGGTCGATCACTATGGTGAGCTGCAAGCGCCACCGAATACGCTACCGTCGCTCGTATAACCAAAGGGACACTCGCTTGTCCGCCGAACATATATCGGCTCTTTGCGGCTTGGTTCACAATCTGATCCATCGCCGAGTAAAAGAAAGTTGAAAACGCACCTTCGATAACGGGGCGCATTCCAGTCAGCGCCGCGCCAATGCCAGCGCCATAGAAGCCTGCTTCGCAGATTGGCGTGTTCCGAATCCTCTGCGGCCCGATTTCCTGAAGCACGGATGCATAGGCCCCGGTCTGCACATCTTGCCCCATAACGAACACTCTAGAGTCTCGTCTCATCTCCTCAACGATCGCGTGCACGGCGGCCGCTCGATATGTCATTTCCGACACTGATGATGTCCTCTAGACAAAGATGTCCCGCAGCATTGCTTCTGGCTCTGGATCTGCACTTTCCTCTGCGAACATCACAGCAGCATCAATTTCCGCCCGTACACTCGCTCGAATTGACTCAAACTCGTTCGAACTCAGATCACCCGCTTCTCGAAGGTGAGAAGCAAAGGTGTCGATAGGATCTCGTGCGCGCCATGCGGCTATCTCCGACTCGTCCCGATACGACGGCGGATCGAATGGCTTACTGAACTCCGAGTGCTCACAATATCGATAGGTCTTGGCCTCGATCAAAGAGGGACCTTCTCCAGCACGGGCCCTCGCCACGGCCGCCTGGACGCCCCCGTAAACGGCAAGTACGTCTTGTCCGTCTACGATGAGGCCAGGAATGTTGTAGGCGCTGGCACGTAGAGCAATGTCCGCAACCGCCGTCGTTTGCGCAGCAGACGAATGAATTGCGTAACCGTTGTTCTCGCAAAGGAAAATTACAGGCAACCTCCAGACAGCGGCCAAGTTCAACGATTCATGAAACGGTCCACAGTTCGCCGCCCCGTCACCAAAAAAACACAAGCAGACTTGATCCGTCCTTCTCAGACAGGCACTCAAACCCGCCCCCACGGCCCCTGGCATCAAGGACCCCACGATCCCAGACTCACCGAGGCCGCCGACACTGAACCTCGCCAGATGCATGGAGCCCCCTTTGCCCCGGCAGACACCCGTCGCCTTCCCAAACAACTCCGCCATCAAAGGAGCCACAGACGCACCCTTTCCGATTGGATGGCCATGTGATCGATGATTGCCGGTCATGAAATCGTCATCGCGAAGCGCCATGCAGGCCCCCACTACCTCGGCCTCTTGGCCAATCGAATTGTGTAGTGCGCCTGGCAGCCTCGATTCGCTCATCATTTGAGAAGCGCGCTCCTCAAAGAAACGGACCCTGAGCATGCGACGAAGCATCTCAATCAGCATAGCCTTCGTGGGGGGTTCCAGAGGGCCTGCCGGGATAATTCCTTGCTCGCTCATCGTCAGTCTCACTCGCTGGCCCCAACTGCCATTGATAGCGGCAGGCCGTCGCGGCCCCGCAGATCCTTGTCGGTTGACAGCATGTTCCGCACGAGCCTGCGGAGAAGTTCTTCATTCCCGATCGGCGCGAAACTGTGATGTGATTCGAACTCTCGGCGCGTTCGATTGGAGTCGAAGCGAATCTGATTGCACCGCAACTGACGCTGGCGCTCGTCGAAACTCTCTCGATCCAACGAGAAGGCGTACTCAATCAGCGGTACGATAGGAAGAGATATCCCGTTACGATGACAGCGCTTGACTTCTTCGATCCAGTCGTAAAAGGGCAGGAGTTTGAGAGAAATCCCAGCAACGCTATTGCAGGTCTCAAAGACGTCCTCCCACACTGCATCCGACGCCGATATGTGGAATGTCCGCTGACCCTTCGGCGATCGCGCCGCTAACGCTACGACGGCTTTTGCTACGTAATCCACCGGCGTTGGCGCAGGCTCATACCGAAAGTGCTCTACGCCGCAACCAGAGATCAGACAACTCTTTAGCATGCGATAACCACGTTGCAGTTCATCATATCGTCCTTCCCGAGTGTCCGCCCAAACCAACCCAAGCCGAAAGATGTTGCATGGAATCCCGCGCTCACGCGCCAGCACTAGTATCTTCTCGCATACCCATTTGCTCGCCGAGTACCCGGAGGAGTGTAGGTGTATCTCATCGTCAATTTCGCTCTCCTCATCAACGATACGATTCCCACCTGAAGACGCGCTAAATACGCTCAATGTAGAGATGAAATTCAGCAACTTTGGCCTCTGCGTGGTAGCCAGTCTGAGCATCTGCCGGATGGCATCGACGCTTGCGGGTTTCGCCATCGAGTAAGTCTCGAGATGATTCATACTCGTTGCCGAGTGATAGATCGACTCAACGTTTTTCGAAAGCTCCTCATACTTCTGCTCGTCAACTCCAAAACGTGGCGAACACAGATTGCCGGGCAGCGCCTCTATACGAGGCTCCATGTCCGCACGCCACAACCCCCACCGCGCCCCCGTTGCGCGAAGGCGCGCAACCGCTTCCGCCTTGGACGTTGCTCGCACCAAGCAATAGATCCTCGCATCCGTGCTCTCCAACAATCTCGCCAACAGGAACCGCCCAACGAAGCCGGTGGCTCCGGTGAGCAAGACGGCTTTCGGGGGGGCAACCGAGGCTGCGCCAATTGAAACGATGTCCTCCTCAAGCGTCGCTTCGGTGCGAAGATCCACGGGTTCATCAATCGTTGCACGCCCCTCCACGCATGAAGCGAGTGCTTGTATCGTGGGGTTATTGTATAGGTCCGTGACTTTGATCTGGGTTCTCATCGCTTGGTTGATTTTAAACACCGCTTTGACCGCGAGCAGCGAATTCCCCCCTAACTCAAAGAAGCTATGCTGGCGCGCGATTCTCCTTGAAGGAAGTAGTTCGCCCCAGACCTGAGCCAACAGTTCTTCAACTTCCCCTTTTGGCGGGTTGTCCCCCTCAATACCATATGATTCAGGATTCGGCGGCGGCAACGCACGCCGATCTAGCTTTCCGTTGCTCGTCAACGGGAGACTATCCAGCGTCACGAATGCGCTCGGTACCATATAGTCAGGCAGCGCTCCTCGCAAATGCGAACGAAGGTCCGCGGCGCTTACTGGCGTATTCCCTCGCAGCGTAATGTATGCAACCAGATGTCTACCACTACCAAAATCTTCCCGCGCGACGACGGCAACCTCCCTGACTTGCGCATGGCGACTCAGGTGCGCTTCAACTTCACCCAGTTCGATGCGAAAGCCGCGCAACTTCACCTGTTGATCGCGTCTGCACAGAAACTCGATCGTTCCGTCCGGCCTCCAGCGGCCCAAGTCGCCGCTTTTATACAGACGCGCACCACTGTCGCAGTCAAAAGGACTTGCGATGAAACATTCCGCTGTCGATCGGGCTCGGTTCAAGTAACCTAATGCAACACCCGCTCCGCCTATGTAGATCTCTCCAGCGATTCCGACCGGTGTTGGACGCAGTCGATCATCGAGGATGTAGACGGCAGTATTTGAGATGGGTCGGCCAATGGGTACCACCCGGTCCTCATTTGACATCGATTGGATCCGATGAGTGGTCGTGAACGTCGTGCACTCAGTTGGCCCATACGCGTTCATCAGATGCTGGGGGGAGCCTTCACGCACGATGTCGGCCACCAATCGCGGATCGACGACATCTCCACCGGTGAGAAGATATCTCAGTTGCGGGAACACCGTTCGTAAAACCTGCGCGTACTGAGCGAACAACCCGACGGTTAGCCAAACCACCGTGACCTTGTGCTCGCGAAGTGTTTCAGCGAAATGAACCGCCTCCAGTACCACTTCTTGCGGTACAATCAGCAATCTCGCCCCGTTGAGTAGAGCGCCCCAGACTTCAAACGTGGACGCATCGAACGCGGGATTGCTACTGTGTGCGATGCAGTCTTCCGCTTCGATTTTCGCAAACGCGTTATTCACCACCAGTCGAATCACCGCACGATGCGGAACGACAACCCCCTTGGGAACACCACTCGAGCCAGACGTGTACATCACATACGCAGGTGAGATTGCACGCTGTTGAATGCGGAGATTAGCGCCGGAGCAGGCCTCGATGCCCTCAGAGACCACTGAGCAATCGATCCACTCTACCCGCGTTACGTCGAACCCGGCGCGTGGCGGCGCATCCGCAAGCACCAAGGGTGCATCGCAGTCGCGAACCATGAAAGCCAGCCGTTCCAATGGCAGCGATGGGTCCACCGGAACGAACGCTGCCGCACTCTTGAGCATCGCCAGTTGCGCGACGACCATCTGCAAGCCTCTAACCATGACGATCGGCACACACGCACCAGGCCTCAATCCTCGTGCACAGAGGAACCTAGCCAGTTGATTCGCCCTAGCATTGAACGCTCTGTAAGTAAGACACTGTCCCGCATACACGATCGCCACCGCATCGGGCGACCGCTCTACTTGCATTTCAAACAAATCAGGAATCGACCGATCTTGTGGGTAAACAACTCGCGTGCTGTTGAATGTGAGGAGCAACTCCTTCCGCTCCTCGAGCGTTAACGCCGGAAGCGTATCTACTGCACACGCCGGATCAGTGGCGATGCTAGCCAACACACTCACGAACTGTGACGCCATCCTCTGGATGGTACTTCCTTCAAACAGATCCACTGCGTAGACAAACAATCCACTCAACTCGCCCGCTTCTTCTGACACGTATAGGGTCAGGTCAAAATGGGCGGCCACCTGCGACGCACCGATCCGAGCCCATGTTACATCACCCGCTTCTGTTTGTTCTTGAGGGAAGTTCTGCATCGCTAGAACAACCTGAAATACCGGATGATGAGCAAGGGTCCGCTCCGGATTGAGCTCCGCCGCGATTACCTCGAAGGGGACCTCCTGATGCTCGTGCGCACAGAGGACCGCCTCCTTTGCCTGCCGAAGAACTTCCCGAAATGCAGGACTTCCAGAGAGATCGGCCCGAAATGGAATCATGTTGACGAAGAAGCCAATGATCATCTCCGTCGCCTTGTCGGCGCGCCCCGCCACCGGCGAACCAATCACCACATCACTTTGCCTGCAATAACGTGACAAAAGTACTTGGAAGGCCGCAAGAACTATCATAAAGAGAGTCGCTCTCTCTCTCTTCATCAAGCTCAACAACTCTCGGTAGATCGCCTGAGGAACTGAGAACCCGACGCGCTCGCCCTTAAAAGTAGGGATATCCGGGCGTCGCCGGTCGGTGGGTAAGTCCAGTACGGGCGGCGCCCCCCGGAGCAAATCCTTCCAGTACTGCAATTTATCTTGCAATACCTCCTCTCGGAGCCACTCCCGCTGCCACATAGCATAGTCAGCATACTGCAACGCTAGATCCGGAAGAGGTGACGCGTTCCCCCTGGAGTACGCTTCGTACAAACTACGAAGCTCTCGGTCGAGAATCGTGAGCGACCAGCCGTCACTCACGATGTGATGTATCGTGACCACGAGTACGTGTTCGTTGACTCCCGACTTCAGCAACACGCAATCAATGAGCGGGCCCCTGGCAAGATCAAAGGGTTTGCCCGCCTGTTCAGCGACTAAGCGTACAATCTCCGCACCCCGCTCTTCGCTATCGACACCCGATATATCCCGTATCTTCAATGAGAATGGCCCAACTGCACTGATGACCTGCGTAATGCTCCCGTCGCGGAACTCAAAATGTGTTCGCAAGGTCTCGTGACGTCGAATGATCTCTGCAAGACTACGCTCTATTGCTGGCACATGAATCTTGCCGATCAACTTCAACGTGAGCGACATGTTGTACGCTGAACCAATGATTCCCAGCTGATCCAATAACCAGAGCGATTCCTGCCCGTAGGATAGTGGGAGATCGCTTGATCGACGCTGTGGTAACAACTGCGTTGGCGCCCGCCGAGACAGATTACCGGCAGCACGCTTTCTTCGATCTGCCAGTTGCAGACGATCCGAGTGATCCCGCTCCTTCGTAAAGCCATTTGATTCGCTCATTGCGCCTCCGCAGATCTGTCGCTGGTTAGCGCGCGGAGGATCCACGAACTAAGCGCCTCGATGGTAGGGTTCTCGAATATCACCCTCAAGGGCATCTCAATCTGGAACACATGTTTTATGCGCGCTATTACACGCGTTGCAAGTACAGAATGGCCTCCCAACTCAAAGAAGTCAGCGAATCTGCCAATGTCCTTTGCGCGTAGCAGTTCGTGCCAGATTTCTGCGATGGCGCTCTCGATCTCGCCTCGAGGTGCCTCACGATCCTGCTCGCGGCAAGCGGGGAAATCGGGCGCGGGTAGTCCGTGCCGATTCACCTTACCGGTGCTCGTGAGCGGCCACTCATGCATGACCACAATCGCATACGGCACCATGTACTCTGGCAGGGTGTGTCTCAGATCTTGGCGCAGATCCTCGAGGTTTAACGATTTCTGCTTGACTGGATGGATGTATCCAACCAGTCGTCTCTCACCCCTGTCATCACTGCGCACCATCACTGCCGCCGCCGCAACATCAGGATGAGCAGCCAGTTGCGCCTCGATCTCCCCCAACTCAATACGGTATCCCCGGATCTTTACTTGCTGATCGTTACGCCCCAAGTACTCGATACTACCGTCTGGACGCCACCGTCCAAGGTCACCCGTGCGATACAGCCTGCTGCTCGAGGAGTGACTGAACGGGTCAGGTACAAATCGATCTGCGGTCAACTCAGGCCGGTTCACGTAACCACGCGCAACGCCGAGTCCGCTGATAAAAATCTCTCCTGTAACGCCTAGCCCCACTACCTCCCGGCGGGATCCCAAGATGTAGATTCGAGTGTTAGCGATAGGCTTGCCGATCGTACCGATGAAGCCAGTATCCCTCGACATCGAGAGGGCGGTCGAATAGGTCGTCGTTTCCGAAGGACCGTAGAGATTGCGTACGCGTTGTACCGCACTACTGGAGAAGATTCGCTCCACGATCCCCCTTTCCAGTGCCTCGCCTGCAAGATTCACGACAGACGTCGACGCCGGAATGCATCCGGCATTCAGTATTCCCGCCATCGCTGAAGGCACAGTATTGATGAGCGTGACATCAACCGGCGATTCCAGCAGCGACAACGCATTCTCGACAATACAGACGGCACCGCCCACGGCCAGCGCGGCGAAACACTCATAGACCGAAAGATCGAAGTTAAGCGATGTCGACTGCAGGGTTCTTTTGAATTCACAAGCCTCCCCTACCGTTGTCGCCCAGCGGATCAGGTTCACAGCATTTCGATGCTCGATGACGACCCCTTTCGGCATCCCTGTAGAACCCGATGTGTAGAACACATACGCGGCCTTTTCTTAAGAGGCGCCACTGTTTCCCCACTCAAGATTTTCCGAGGGAAGACCTGTGAACTCGGCTCCCTCCAGCATGATCAGGGGTATCGATACTGTCGGTAGCCGATGCTGCACAGATGGATGAATCAGAAGAACACTGGCCCCTGAGTCCCCGAGCATGTACTCGAGCCGCTCTGTGGGGTAGCTGGGATCCAATGGCAGGTAAGCGCCACCCGCCTTCAATATGGCCATCACACCCACTAACAACTCGAGCGTGCGCGGCATGCAGATCGCCACGATCCGCTCAGGCCCCACAGCACCGGTATCCAACAAGTGCCTTGCGAGCTGATTTGCCCGGCGATTGAGATCCGCATACGTGAGAGAACGTCCCTCATGAACTACGGCGATCGCACCGGGTGTGCGAACGACCTGTTCCTCAAACAGTTGATGTAGCGTTCTTGATCTTGGATATGATTCCTCCGTCGCGTTGAACTCATTCACAACAGTCTGCCATTCTGAGTCGGCAAGTAGATGAAGATCACCGATGCGACGTTGCGGTTGCCGTGCCATCCCTTTCAGCAGCAGCACGTATGAATCGAGCCAACGCTCGACTGTGTCATGGTTGAAGAGATCCGAAGCGAAGATCATACTGCCGGCAATCTCATCGCCCCTCTCATGGAGGGAGAGCCAAAGATCTGTAATGGAAGGTTCCTCCACTTCCTGCTCGGCTGTCGCGACCAAGCCGGGCACTTGGAAGTCGCTCCGTGGCTCATTGTGAAGCACGAACATGACCTGAAACAGGGGATTGCGGTTCAGACTGCGGTGTGGATGGAGTGCTTCAACGACCTTCTCAAATGGGACCCCTTGATGATCGTAGGCGCCCAGCGTGACTCCTTTGACTTGCTCTAGGAGTTCTGATACTCCGCGATCGCAATCAACTGCAACTCTGAGTACGAGTGTATTGACGAAAAGCCCGATCAGCCCCTCCAGTTCCTGTCGCTGTCTGTTTGCGATCGGCGTTCCTATCACTATGTCAGATTGGCCGCTCAGACGAGAAAGTAGAATTGCCAGGCCGGCATAGAGCACCATGAAGAGCGTCACATCATATCGCTGCGCAAGCGCTCGTAACGACGAACTTAGTTCCGCATCAATCACGAGGAAGGCCTTCCCTCCTCGATAACTCGGAAGATCGGGCCGGCTGCGATCCAGCGGCAGTTCGATCTGTGGAGCGGCCCCCTCAAGATTTGAGCGCCAATAGTTGAGATGCCGGTCGAGCAACTCACCTTCGAGCCACTGTTCTCGCTGCCATTGGGCATAATCGGCATACTGGATCGCCAGTGGCCTTAAAGAACTAGTGCGCCCGGCGCGCTGAGCTGCATACAGCTCAGCAAGATCTTGCAGCAAGACAGCCTTTGACCATCCATCACACACAATGTGATGCATGGTTATCAACAAGACATGCTCATCACTCTTGAGACGGAGCAAGCGACCACGAACTACTGGACCGTTTCGCAGGTCGATTTTAGTGTGCACCTCTTCGAGCTTATGGCGGCGTACATCCTCTTCGCATGTCCCTTCATCATGGTCAGTCAGGTCTATAGCTTGCAAACTGAACCTTGCGCTGCGGGCGATCTCCTGCTTTGGTTCTCCATCCACGGCGACAAACACGGTACGTAGCACTTCATGCCGAAGTACCAGATCATCCAGCGCCATTCTCAGTGCATTCTCGTCCAGGTGCCCGCGAAGCCTCAGCCCAATCGGTACCTGATATCCACCGCGCCCCTCTTCCAACTGATTGATAAACCAGAATCGTTGCTGAGCTAAAGAGGTCGGCACCACCACCCGTTCCATCTCATTGTCGGCGCGCGGATACGCGCGGATCGTCCTCACCCGTCGAGATCTGTCCTCCCGGAGTAGCTTCAGCAACTCAATCCTATCGTCCGATAGGCCGGCCAACTTCATCTGTGTCGACGGCTCGTTGATAGTCACGACCCCTCCCGAACTGCCAACTTTCTCACCATTTCCTGGACCTCCGCATCAGAGATGTCTGCGACCTGGGTTATCAACTCATCAAACTCTCCTCCGGCCGCAATGTCAGTGAGCAGACGCTCCTTGCGCAACTGGTCCACTCTCGTGGAAAGCTGATCAATGGTCGGGTAATCAAACAACATGCTCATCGGCAACTCGATCGACAACAACGACCTGACGCGGACAACCACCTGCATCGCAAGGAGTGAATGCCCACCAATCTCGAAGAAGTTGTCCTTGATCCCAACGCGATCGATCTGTAACACTTGCGCCCAGATCTCCGTCAGGGTGGCCTCGAGATTGTTTCGCGGCGGAACGTACTCGCCCAGATCCTCTGCCCGCACTTGAGGAAGTGGAAGTGCGCGGCGGTCCAGCTTTCCGTTTGGAGTAAGCGGCAGTTGACCGAGCACAATCCATGCCGAAGGAACCATGTACTCCGGTACGCGTGTTTTCACGAAATCACGGAGCCCAGGTATGAGCTGCTGTCTGAGGCTGTTCTGAAGCGGCGCATTTGCATATTCGCTCCATGACCTCATGCTCCGAGGTGTCGCCTCTGCAACCTCACTCGTTGTGGTCGCCCGATGTAGATCCAAAAACTTAACTTGAATGCAATGAAGTGGATCAGCTTCGTCCCAATCGATCATCACTGAGTAGTCATATGTCGCCCCGAGCTCCCACATCTGCTCGAGGTAGCCACTGTTGAAGTCCCTATCTTGCATCCGCCGTCGAATCACCCCAGCCTCGGCGTTCTCATCACTGACCTCGATCATCTCTTGTGCCGCCAACTCTCGCTCCAATCGATGATTTGGCACCGATTGCAGCTGCACCGCCTTCCATCGCCGCTCTCTCAACGCCGACTCCAGCTCTGGTATTGAACCCAGAGTTTGCTCCCAGTTAACCGCCTCGTAACCTTCCTTTGCCGGCATCGAATCGACCGCTAGGACGACGTCATATCGGTAACGCGTTAGTTCGTTTTCTGCATGCCCACGCTTCAACTGAACTTCGGCGGCGGTGATGCGCGGTATCCTTCCCGGCAGCGTGCGAAAGAACGCGGGATCGATGACCAACTCTTTCTCATTTGAGAGCGCTCGCGCAATTCGCTTCCGTAGCTGTCCTACTTTGACTGTAGCTGCCGCCTTGGATAACTGAACCGAACTGTAGAATGTATGGAGCAAGCCAAGGTGACGAACGTCACCAATGAAAATTCTCCCGCCCGGCCGGATCAGGCGAACAACGGACTGCAGCACAGACGCCAAATACTCAATGCTGGGAAAATACTGTACCACTGAGTTTAGAATGACTGTATCAAAAGACTCCGGCGGTAGATCCGCAATCTCCGTCGCTGATCGGCATAGAAGCTCTACGTTCGCGAACTCGCTGCGACTGCCCATCCATTCGCGCAAGCGCTCCAGCGCCGGCCGGGAGAAGTCCACCCCAACATAGCTCGAGCAGCGCGGAGCGACGTGTTGCAGGACCAATCCGACTCCGCAACCGATCTCCAGAACATGTTTTGGACGCAGTTCTATAATTCTGCTGACCGTTGCAGTTAACCATTCCTGCATCTCGCTTTCCGGAATCGGCTGCCCGGTATAGCTGCTGTTCCAGCCCACAAAACTCGGGCCTGTCACACTCGAAAGATAGGTCTCGTCGTGCACCCCTTTCCATTGATCAACAGCGTCTGCAGACACCTGCTCGGCCCATTCTCCGGGAGTCGTACGATGTTGTAAGTCAGTGGCGATATAGGCGGTCAAGCGTGTGCCCGCTTGCCCGTCGTCGTGGGCCAGTACCGCAGCCTGCTTCACATCTGGATGTTGTAGAAGATGCGCTTCGATCTCACCCAGTTCCACGCGAAATCCTCGCACCTTCACTTGTTGATCGTTGCGCCCGATGTAGTCAACCGTGCCATCGTTGCACCATCGCGCAAGGTCTCCCGTTCGGTACACCCGAGCTTGCGGATCATCTGTAAACGGGTCCGCAATGAAACGGTCAGCGGTCAACGCGGCACGGTGCAGATATCCACGTGCTAACCCTTCTCCTCCGATGTACATCTCCCCAACCACTCCAATAGGAACCAATCGTCCGGCCCGATCTACGATATAGATTCGCTTGTTCTCCATAGGGCGTCCGATACTCGGGTCGGCACCATCTGATGCAATTCGTCCGAAGGTTGCATCAACGGTGCACTCCGTTGGCCCATATACGTTGTAGAAGGCGATCTTCGGGATCCGCGACAACTGCCCCCATAATTCTGCATCGATGTTCTCGCCACCCACCAGCACCACACGCAAGGGACACGCCTTACGCTCAAATAGGCCACCTGATAACCATGCTTTCAACTGGGACGGCGTACAGTCGATTCCGTGTATCTGGTTGTCCTCGAAGAAGGAGCCGAGCTTCGATACATCCCAACGGCACTCCTGAGGTACCGGAACGAGAGTGCACCCGGATAGCAATTGTATGAACTGCTTTACTGACGCATCGAAGGTGAACGATGCATTCATTGCAATACTGAAACACTCGTCAGATTGACGATATAGCTCTTTCAACCCCCACCAGAGATTCACGACGCTCCTATGCTCTACCATCACGCCTTTGGGTTGTCCGGTCGATCCGGACGTGTAGATGACGTAGGCCCGATGGCTTGGACGCAGACCCAACGAGACCGAGTCACGGTTCTCAGAACTCTGCTCCGCGATCACATTCCAATCATGATCTAGCAAGATCGTGGGTAGGCTATTTTGCGTGAATCTCTTCCGCAGCTTGCTTTGCGTAATCAATAGCCGCGGCGATGCATCCTCCAATATATACTTCAGTCTCTCCGTTGGATAATCCGGATCCAGCGGTACATACGCTCCTCCCGCTTTGAGAATACCCAGCAGCCCGACCACCAACTCGATGCTTCGCTCAACGCATATTCCTACTAGGTCCTCCGGACGAACACCCGCGCCAATCAAGTGTCCTGCCAATTGATTGGCAGCGCGGTTGAGTTGGCTGTACGTCCGGGCGTCACCTTCATAGATCACTGCAATCGCATCGGGGTTATTCCTCACCCGCTCCTCAAAGAGTTCATGAATCAGCCGTTCACCTGGATGAATCGTTCGAGGCATATTGAAATTATTAAGGACACGAAGACGCTCATTCCTTGGGAGAATTTCCAGATCGAGTGCTCGTTTTTGCGGCATCCGCTCCAATGCATCCACCAGGGAGAGAAGCGCCATATGCAAGTACTCGACCAGACGGATCGGCTCGATGCGACGATCCGTCTGTGCAATCAATGCAAAATCCTCCCCTAAGTTGTCTATCGTCATCCCAACTGGGTAGTTCGTACGGTACTGATGCGTTAGGACTCTTGCGACCCAACTCCCCTCCGGACATCCTGCCTTTGGATCAACTACGCCATGCCCAACGCTGTATCGATAGTTGAGGACCGCGGTGAACAGCGGCCCCGAACCACTGCAGCCACTGCTCCGTTGAGCAAGGGTGAGGGGCGCATGCTGGTAGGACAGAAGGGCCTTTAGTTCGCGATCTGTCAACTCCACCAACTCTCGAGCCGAGATGTTGTTGAGCCGCACTCGAAGAGGCAGCGTGTTGACAAACAATCCACGTCCGCGCTGCCGATGCGAGCCGCTTCCTCTTACTCCTAGAACAGTCCCAAACACCACATCATCGTTCCCACTTGTGTGTGCCACTATCATGGCCCAAGCCGCATGAAACAGACGCGAGACGCTCACACCCAATTGCTTCGCGGAATGCCGCGCACGCCGCGCTAGGCTCTGATCTAACAAGGCCCGCTGTTCGCTGAGTTCGCTTCCATCCCCATGCACATCAATAAGGCCAAACGGTGCGCTGACCACCTCAACGGTTCCGAGTTTCTGGAGGAAGAACTCCTCCGCTTCTCTAAGACGTGGCCGGGCCAACTCCGACACCACGTAATCTCGGTACTTCACGACTCCAACCGGCTTCAGTTCACGATTTTCCATGATCGCCATTGCTTCCGACACCACGACATCCCACGATTCGTGATCACATATCATGTGATGCAGCTGCAACAGCGCAAACTGGGAACCACCTGTTTCATTGGTGAATATCTGCACTCTCATCAGCGGCGCCTGCCGAAGATTCAATGCCTGAAACTCCGGCCTCATTCGGTGCCTGATTTGATCAACAGGATCGCGCATCGGCTCCAATGAGTATCGTTCGACCGGCAGGCACACTTCACGGTACACAACTTGCACCGGACGCGGCACGTTTTCCCAAACAATAGCCGTCCGCAATATCTCGTACCGATCCATAACCTTCTGAAGTGCATCTATAAATCTCCCGATCTGGTCGCTGCTACTCAACTCGAATAGTGTCAATAGCACATATGTATCGATTCTTTCATTGAGCAGATGATGAAATAGCATTCCCTCCTGCACTTGCGACAGCGGGTATATGTCTTCAATGTTGTCCTCGCCCCCAAGAGCGGCAGCCGTTACCTCACCAATCTCCACTTCACTAAAGCCAAGCGGTGCGAGCATGTCTTTCACGCTCGATCCATGTCCCGTTCCTCGGTTTAGAGATACGCGAGTTGCGGTAGGCTCAACTTCTGACGAGCGTTGGGCCTGTGACGGGTCCTCGCCATTGCCCAGCCTTCGATCCATCTGACTCGTCATCAATAGTCCCTCCATTACCCGGTCTTCCGTTCTCTGAGACGCTGTTGCAGCGTGGCGCCGCCCGACGTGATTCAGTTGCTTGGCTCGAAGTTGCTCGCAGAATGTTTGGCCAATACTCCTCCGAGAGATGTGGCATTGACTCGCTTTTTCCGTCCGAGCTACTTGATAGACAATTCTTTCAGCAACGGCAGGGAGAGTCCCTCAAGGCATCAGCATCCTCGCCAATTGTTTGAAATGCCGGGCATATCTCATGCTTCTTGCAGCATTCATTATTCGATTTCGTCCTGAGGACGACACGATTGATAGGCACTGCGGAAGCGCCGGCGCGGAGAATGGAATGCCGAGGCCGGATGGGTGCGTCCCGCTCACAAGTAGCGCCAAGCCTATACGCCACCACTTCGAGGCAGAAGTATCCGGCCTGGGCGAGGATGACTGTCTTGAGCCGGCGAGGTGCAAGCGGTGGAGATTTGGAACCTGGAGCGAAAAAGTCCCTCGATTCGAGATCATGAGGTAGACAAGACTATCGGGCAGCACGGTTCGCCAGCCCCGGCGTGGCAGCGTTTGGCCACGCATCGGGGCTCTGAGTGCGGACTTCCAAGCTCGACGCTTGCCAGCGCTCTTTTCGAGCACAGCACGCAGACGTGGCCGAACTGGAGTCGCCGTACTGGTGCACGACATCGGCGACTTTCGTGAAGCGCAGGCGCATTTGCGCCCAATCAAGATCGTACGCACGCTTTCCTGTGGTGCACTTTGAGTGCGCGCCAGGTCAACAGGTGCCCCCCAGAGTTCGCGGCCCTCCATCGTGACAGGATTGATGGAGCGCGTACCTTGCACTTCTAGCCTTCAGCCGCGCCACCTTCGTCCACTTCGCACCTTCTGCGCTGTTCGATACTTGACGCGATCGACGGTTCATCGCCGTCAATCCTCCGTGGGCCTATCGCGCGGGGTCAAGTTCGATGACACCAACGCTGCAACCAGTGAGCGTGATGATTACGGATCAGCCTACACGGCTGGCATGCTTTAGTCGCGCTGGCGGCTGCCAGGCTTGACTCGCGTACTGACGCGCCCGTGCCACTCGGCACGCTCAATAGTCTTCGTTTGGGTCGCCAACGCAACCTCTCTATTCGAATCAATCGGCCCACTTCGCTGGATCAGTCGTTTCGATGACCCCTCGGGTCCGGCGGTGCGTCTGGGCATTGCTCAGGTAGCGTCGTATGTGCGTTTTTCTGTTAGGAACGTGTGTGAATGGCTCGATCGCTCGCCGCGCAAAAACGACCTCAACAGTGGCGGCGGTGAAGTTCCTTTAGACACCGTGACCAACGCTCGACACGCTGCATGACCGCAACGTCATCGATCACAAGACGACGTCCGTGCCGCGTGCGGGGCCACATTCGCCCCCCAGTGGGTCTATCTTCTCGCTGGCCTGCAGCGTGCGTCGTCGACGTCGTAGACCACTGTGAAGCAGTCAGCGCGCATCCTCGTTGGACCTACTCCAGGGACGTGCGGAAAGCATTCATGAACTGGCCTGCTCTATCCTGCTGTACTCCGCAGACGGCTCGCATCACCGCCCGACTGAGCGGAGTCTTCCGATTCATGTGCGAACGACGGACATTCACGCCGATGCGAGCGACAGTTGATCTATCCATCTGAAACTGCCCATGACTGCAATGTGCGTTCACGTCCTCCCTCAAAGTCGCAACCGTCGCAGCTGACCCTGCCGGAACGTCCGATCCCTGTCTTGCCCACAGCCCCTTAGGTCTGCGTCAGCTAAGCTATTTCCAGAATTCACCATGCCCCCGCACAACACCACGAAGATGTCGACCTCAGCAGTTCAATTCGATGTCTCGAAGATCGAGTGTGTACTATCGACGCTAGATCAATGCCATTTGCCGGGTATCGCCGTCGGCGTTGCAATCAATCGCCGGCCGGTCTACCGACGAGGATTTGGATTGGCAAACATGGAATTGCCTGTTCTGTTAACCCCGTCGATTCGTATGCGCCTGTATTCAATTACCAAGCACTTTACGTGCCTTGCGTACATGCTGCTGTGCGAAGACGGAAAAGCTAACATTGACGATCGCCTCGGCGAATACTTCCCTGAGTTCCGTCCGGCTACACGCGCAGTCACCATACGGCAGTTGATGACAAATACAAGTGGGATACGTGATGCCCATGGGCTGTGTTTTCAGTTCTCCGGCACCGACTGGGTTGCTCCAAGCACAAAGGTGCTAGAGCTGTACCGGACAATGGATGATGTCGACGCGGAGCCTGGATCTACGTGGATCTATAATAGTGGCGGCTTTGTGTTGCTGAGTCACTTGATTGAGCAAATCAGCGGACAGAGCTTGGCCACTTTCATGCACGAGCGAATTTTCGAACCCGCCGGACTGCACGACACCTTGTTACGTCGGACAGACATGGATTTCGTTAGAAACAGCGCAACCATGCACACCAAATCGGCCGACGGTCAGTTCGTACGATCCTATGTTGGCGGTGACCGTAGTGGCACCGGCGGCATCGTCTCAACTGTGGATGACATGTTACGCTGGCTCTGTCACATGGACGCTCCCATTGTCGGAACTCGTGAAACGTGGGCACTCATGCGGACACCTCAGAAGCTTACCAATGGCTTTTCGACGTGTTACGGCTTCGGGCTCGCGATTGATACCTATCGTGGCATCCCCACCCTCTATCACTCCGGTAATGGCATGGGCGCAAACGCCCACATTCTGAAGGTGCCTTCGGTTGGCCTTGATGTCGTGGTGATGGCAAATCGCGACGATATCTCGAGCCGAGAGGTCACGCTCCGGATCGTCGACGCGTGCCTACCCGAATTGGCGCCCATTAAACCTGTTGATGGCCCAGGGTTGGACGGCGTCTATCGGTCACATCGCACTGGCCGCGTGGTTCGCCTGTATGTCAAGGACGGCGTCCAGTTTGCCGGTGGTGGCGGATTTATAGATCGGCCCTTTATACCCGATGACGGCGGCGTCTTGTGGCCATCACCGATTGCAAGTCTTCCATTCAAATATGCCATTCGCCCGATCGGGCAGGAGCGCCCCCCTAAGATCATTCACCTCAGCGATTACGGGAACGTTGACGAACTGGCGCGCATCAACCCAGATTCTGATCTGGACATCGCTATGATTGCAGGGAGGTATCGGTCGGAGGCGACAAGGGTCGATGCAATCATCGATGAACAGGGGATGCGGACATCTGGACATCTTGGAACGGTCCAGTACAGCTTAACTGGCGTTGCTGCTGGCGCATGGCACGCAAAGGCCAGCAACCATCCAGCCGTCTTCATGAACGGCACTCTGTCATTCAATGACAGTGGTTTCGATTTTTGGAGTTATTGCACACGGGCACTGCATTTTCGACGCATCGTATGATGCAAGTGCCGCTCCTATTGCAGAGGGAGTCAGGGACAAAGGGGAACTTGCTCTAACAGACGGTGTTGTACACGCGCCTGAAGTTCCCGCCCAAGATCATCCGAATAACGTCTCTGGAGTAACCGTGCGCAAGCATCAATTGGACGAGTTCGACCAACTGCTCGGGCGCAAAACAATGGGTCTCAGCGCCCCGAATCTGAGTGCCTGTTGGATTTGGCCAAGCGTTCGCAGGATCCGGCCAGGGCTTGCCATTTCGGTCGATAGCTTCCCAGATCGCGATGTTCTCGGCCTTAGGGAATATCTTCACATAGTCTGTACCAAGACCAACATGGGCAGGCCCCACAAGATCCGAGATATAGTCAATATGCTTGAAGACACTTTCACTACGTGCATTGATCTCGCCGAGAAAGCCGCCGACTCCGACCACTCCAATTACCCCACCTCGCGCGGCGCAAGCTCGGATTTGATCGTCGTGTATGTTTCTAATATGCGGACAAACGGAGTATGCATTCGAGTGGGAGAAGATCACTGGCCGCTCGCTCAGATCGATCGCCTCCAGTGACGAACGTCTTCCAGTATGTGAGCAGTCAACAAGCACGCCGACGCGATTCATTTCTCTGACGACTTGGCGACCGAAGTTGCTCAGCCCCGCATCCGCCGTCTCTGCGCACCCATCCGCAATCACATTTCGCACGTTGTACGCTAAGACCATGTGCCGCACGCCCATCGCATGCAGCGCTTCAATATTGGTAAGATTCTCTCCGATCGGGCGTGTTTCCTGCGAATGGAAGCCAACAACCAACTTTCCGTCACGCCGACCCTTATCAATGTCGGCCACGGACGTACCGATGACCAGCCATTCTGAATGTTCACTTACGAGATCCCGGAACTGCTGAATCTGTGTTCGCATTCCCTCGAGCGTGGGCGGCCAATCCTGCAATGTCAAAGATACGAATGTATAGCCGACGCGCTTGTAACGAGCGAGGACGTCCAAATCCCAGCAGATCGGCCCCCAAATCCACGGTAGCGTCATATCCCATACGTCGGATGACGACAGAATCTCAGCAACCGCGATTGCTGATCCCTCATCCGGGCGGGTGATCTGAATCGTATGTTCCACTCCAACCTCTTCTCGTTAGTACGTGCGATCAGCCACGTTGCCATCCCGAAGTGCCGAAACGGCAGACGTGCGAGCCGGCATCAGTTGGCTCCCGCGAACGCCTCTATTCGAGCACGTCCCCCCCGAGCTCCAGAGCTCTTTAACCCGCCTCAGTTACCAAGCGGTAATGCGGTCCATTGATCTCAGGAAGTTCCTGGGACCGAATCTCAAGAACATGGACTTCCCGCTTCGCGGCGACCGTCCACCTCAATGACTCCAATTTCGGTGTTCACTGCCGCTGTCTGTCCCTCCGCTAGCAGGATCTTGAGCAGTGTACCGCTTGCGGGCGCATCCACCGCCTGTGTGGCCTTTGCTGTTTCGATCTCAACGATCGGTTCGCCTGTGACTACCGTCTCACCGACGTTCTTCAACCAACGCACAATGGTCCCCTCCTCGAGACCCATGCCCCATTTCGGCATCACTATAGCTACCGTCATATGCGCCCCTTCACAATAGATCGGTGGTCCACATCACAAGAGGGATCTGACTGACTGGATGATGCTGTGTTTGTTGGGGAACATCATTCCTTCAAGCGCCGGACTAAATGGCACATGGACATCAGGGGCCGTGAGCCGCTTGACCGGCCTCTTGAGCTCGGCGAAGCAAGCTTCGGCAACGCTTGCAGCAATCTCACTAGCGACGCTGCATACAGGATGTGCATTCTCAACGACCAGCAGACGTCCCGTTTTTGTAACCGAATCGATAATCGTCACCACGTCCAAGGGCTTCAGTGTCCGGGGGTCAATGAGCTCAATGGAGACTCCTTCATCCTCAAGTGCCTCGGCTGCCTCAAGGGCGGGACGCATAGCACCGGCTATAGCCACAACAGTGACGTCCTTTCCAACGCGCTTGACGTCAGCTTTGCCGATTGGGACTAAGTAGTCGACACTAGTTGGCACGGTTCCCTTGGCCGACCACAGCCTAGCGTCTTCGAAGATGATGACAGGATCATCATCACGCACCGCCGATTTGAGGAGTCCCTTGATATCGGCCGGACAACTGGGGCTAATGATCTTCAGGCCTGGCACATTCATGAACATGGGGTACGGTCGATCAGAATGCTGTGCAGCAATCGAACGGCCGTAGTACATACTGCATCGAAATACGATGGGCACCCGAACCTGTCCGCCTGTCATATATCGCAGCTTCGCTGCTTGATTGATTATCGGATCCGCCGCCAGATACATGAAGCTTGCGATACTCAGTGCGACAATCGGACGTAATCCGACGATGGCTGCTCCAATGCCGAGCCCGGTGAAGCTCGTCTCCGATATTGGGGTGCTCCAGATGCGCAGTGGATCGAAGCGGTCTACGATCTTTCCATCACCATAGACCGCGAGATCCTCACCCATCATGATGACGCTGTCGTCTCGCTCCAACTCCTCGATCTGCGCTTGAACAAGCGCTTCAAGGTAGGTCATCTGTGTGCCCGCCTTCTCGAGAGCCCCAACACCTTGCGTCGCCAGCATTATTCTATCGGCCCTCTTGTCGAAAGATGCAGCGGTTGAGCTTATACACGGTCGGTGTCCCCTCACATATTTTCGAACAGCGCTGATGGGTGTGGCTGCTCACTGGCCGCAGCAAACCTGCAGGCTTCGTCAACGGCCAATTCCACCTCGGCATCAATGGCAGTCAGCTCGGCAGGATGGATACCGGAATCCAACATGACCCTTCGATAGAGTTCGACCGGATCACGATGACTTCTGTACTCTTCAACTTCCTCCGCGGCTCGATAAGGGGTTCCTGGAACAAACAGGCCCACTTGATGCTCGTCAAACCGGTAGGTTTTCGCCTCGATCAGCGTTGGACCGCCCCCGAATCGTGCACGGGCGACAGCTTCGGATGTGATTTCATAGACCGACTCGATGACCTGTCCATCGACTGTCACTCCCGGCATGCCGTAAGCGTCTGCGCGACGTGCGATGCTCGTCTGAGCATGACTACGAGGGACAGACGTGGTGATGGCATACCCGTTATTCTCACAGACATAGATAACCGGCAGTTTCCAGAGCGCGGCCATATTGAGGGATTCATGGAAGGTCCCTTGGTTGACAGCACCGTCGCCGAAAAAACAGAGACCGACTTGGTCTGTCCGCCTTACCTTGAAACTCAAGCCACAGCCGGTCGCAAGTGGAATCCCTCCGCCAACAATCGCTGATTCACCGATAATGCCCACACTGCAGTCCGCGAGATGCATCGATCCTCCGCGCCCGCCGCAGATCCCCGTGACCTTACCCATGAGTTCCGCCATCAAACCACTCAAGTCTGCTCCCTTGCCTATCGGGTGACCGTGCGAGCGATGCGTGCCGGTCATCGCATCGTCCTTGCGCAAAGCCATGCAGGCTCCGACGATTGTTGCCTCCTGGCCAATACTTGAGTGAAAGGCACCCGGGATCTTCCCCGCCCTATACAGTCGCGTCCCCTCCTCTTCGAACTTTCGAATCCGCAACATTCGCCGGTACGCCTCTAGTTTCTCCGTCTTCGTCAGTGGCATCGATGTGCGCCTCATTTGAAATGATTCACGGCCGACGACCGGCCCTTGAGCGATCTTCGATCCGAGTCACCGCGCAGCGACGGCTCTAATCGCCCGTGTGGCAGCGATCTCGCCATCATCGTTTGGTCCGGCGGAATCCACGAGATCCGCGAGCAAGTGCCTTGCCGCCGCAGCCAGCGCGATTACTGTTACGGGAAGAACGGCTATTGGGGCCAACAGCGCGTGTCTTAGCCCCTCTGCACCATGTAATGGTGCCAAGGCATCACTGAGCAGGCCTACACAGAGGGGGCCAAGGCCGGCCCCTAGGATCGAAGCCAGAAATGTGGCAATCGCTCCGGCCGTTGCACGTATTCGCGCCGCCGTAACGCTGTACATAGCGGCCATCGCCGCTCCCAGCGGCACACTCCAGAGAAGGACGCTCAATGCGACGAGAACCATCGAACCATGAACTGACGATACATACAGAGAGCCGATAGCCGAGGGTATTGCGCAAGATGTGGTCGCAGCGCCATAGATCAAAGGCAGCCGAGCGTCCTTTCGCCCGACCCTATCGGCCAACCAACCGCCAGTTAACAGGCCTACCATTGACCCCGCACCGATCGCCCCTCCCAGGTAAACGCCGATCGAGGACATCGACAGCCCAGATACTCTTTCGTACAGGGACGGCCACCATTGTGCCAGGCCAAAATTCACGAAGCCTGTAGCTACGAAAAACAGAACAAGGAGCCGATAGGTTCTGCAACCCCAGAGCGTTGTTACTGTTGATCCAATCGATGGCTGTCCCGTGGCAGCGACCGATGCTGCCGGCTTGCCATCGAGCACGCCGCGCGTAGGCTCGCGCAAGGTCAGTCTGACAATCATCGCGAGCGTGATTCCAGGGATCCCCAGTGCGACAAAGGTCATCCGCCATCCGATCGCGTCACCCAACCATCCCCCTAGGCCGACCCCAATCATCAGACCCACAGCAAGCCCCACATTCAACAGGGCATAGATCCCCGCACGGCGCTGGAAGGGTATGTAGTCACAAAGAAGGGAACCGGCCGTCGGAAAACAGCCTGCCTCTCCAGCCCCTACTCCAACCCGCGTTAGAAACAGATGCCAGAAGTTCTGGGCGGCCCCGCTCAAGGCCGTCATGCCACTCCATGTGGCAAGAGCTATGGTGATGATGTTCCTGCGGCTGCCCCGATCAGCCCATCGAGCGACCGGTATCCCGCATATCGCATAAAAGACAGAGAATGCGAAGCCAACCAACAGGCCAAGCTGAGCATCAGACAGATCCAGATCCCTCTTGATCTGCGGGGACAGCACGGACAATACCATCCGATCCATGTAGTTGACGGCATTGATCAGCGCTAACAGAAGGACTACATACCACGTGTACATGGGCATCCCATGACCGAGCGACTCCTTCGCTCGATCATGTGCCTCTCCGACAGAAAAGCCGCCCATGATGCTTCAGATCCGCTGCAGATGAAACTTTGTCATTTGATTATTTGAGGTTGAGACGCTCGCTTCGATCGCAGCCAGTCCCGGATTGCTCGCGCAGATCGCAGTGGCTAGAGAACCTCGCAGGTACTTGGTCGCCATTCAATAGCGATACTCCACCTGTAGCCCGATGGTCCTCGGCCGGATTCGAACGCTTGCCGTGGCAGCCGTTGGGGATCCCGTCGGACTACCATCCTCATTACTCACGTTGTCCACAAACAATGTGGCGGTCCAATGGTCGGGCGTATCAATCGAGAAGCTTGTCTGGGCGATCGTCATCGGATCACCGGCTGAGACCAAAACGCCGGCCGCTGGAGATGCGAGGGCTCGCTGGATTTGTTCAGAGGTGTGGTTGACAGAGGCAGAGAATCTTCCCTTGTATCCATTACTGCCTAACGAAAACACATAATCCGCCGCGGCGCTCACAGTATACTCGGGCGAGTAGTTAACTCGGTCTCCTTCCCTAAAGAGCACTACCCCTGCGGAAAACACATCAGAATCCACGCTCAAGTCATTCCAACTCCCGTTGACACTTAGCGTCAATGCCTCAGTGGGACGAGCGACAATGCTGAGATCCGTTCCAACCCCGCTTGCTGACTCCCCATTCACCAGGGCAGATAGATTGATGGCACCGAGTGGCACGAGCACCTGTTGCTGAAGATCTCTCCAGTCTATGTAATAAACTGCAACTTCATAGGATAGGCGCCCCTCCCAAGCGTCCGCTTTCGCACCAAGTTCCCAATTGTGTAATTTGTCGGGCTGGACTGGGGCAAATCCCGGATTGAGTCGTAATACGGTGGGACCCTGAGGTGATCCGCTGCGGAACCCCTCGGAATAGGACGCGTACATGGTGAATCTAGATTTCGGGTACCACGACAACACAGCTCTCGGTGTGGTGGCATGAAATGAATCATCATTGTTTATCGGAGGTAGGACGACCGTTTGATCAAGAAAGATGTCGTCCCGGAAGTATCTCAAACCCAGTGTCCATTCAAACTGGTCACTCAAGAATCTCCGCCCCAGTTCTCCGAACACTGCATACGATTTTGATCCGCTATCCACAGCCGTGAAGAACGAACCAGGAATGCTTTGAGTTGTATGGTCTTTGGCATCGCGATAAAACAATCCTGCGGACCATCTCCACGAACTCTCCGAACTGGAGTTCAAAGCTATTTCCTGCGATAACACTGTCGCGTCAAATGCAGTAACCAAGCTGATCGGGGTGGTTGCTCCTGGCGTAACATCCAAGCTCGATTCATTATTAAAGTCCATGTAGCCCGTCACGCTCGACAACGAGAAATATTGAGATTTGTACGTCACCCTGAGGCCGTAAAGGTCGTAGTCTGTCGTTATCGGCTCATCGGCGAGAGATGGATTTGTCCCATCGCTAAGGCCCGTCGACGGCGCCCCGTAATCGGCACGCGAGGACCAAGCGGAGGCTCCGATAGATAGCGAATCCGAAACCTGTGCGTTGATTTTCAGGCGCATGTTTCGCAACTCTTCGTCATTTGCATCCCTGTCGTTAGGCCGATCAATCCACCCGCTTGAGTCTTGATAACCGACCACCGCGCGTGCCGCGAGTTTTCCCTCCACGATGGGTACGTTGACGGCCAGATCGCCCCGATAGTTGTCGCCGCCGCCATCCGTTGCGGAGTAGGAGGTGCGGGCTCCCAAGTCGAACCGACTTAGATCTGCATCTCTCGTCAATGTGCGTACGACACCATTCAAGGCACTGGCACCATAAAGCGTCCCCTGGGGACCTCGGAGAACCTCGATCCGTTGCAAGTCATAAATATTTGCATCCGGAGCAAATGCAGACTTAACTAGCCCGAAGGGTACCGAATCGAGATAGTAGGCGACTGCACTTGGACCTGCAAAAAGTGGGCCTCCCGGCGCCACACCTCGAATTGTGATCTGCGTGCCGCCGCCCTGAGCTGCTACTGTAGCGGCCACGCCTGGCACCTGCGCGAGCGCCTGAGTTACCCCCGATGCCGTTGAAGCATCGAGATCACTCCCACCCAACACGGACACCGAGATTGGGACGTCCTGAAGTTCCTGCTCACGACGCTGAGCAGTAACGACAACCTCCTCAATGTTGCGGGAGTTGCGTGGCTTCTCAGCCTGTCGAGACGAGTTCGATATCTCTCTAGTTTGACTATCAAGCGAATGAACCGTCTCGCCCATCCGTGGCTCATCGGGCGCAGCTTGGCTGGCAATGGGGATCGCGAAGCCGGGCAGCACCCACGCGAGCAGCCCACCTATATTTTTTCTTTTCATTCTTTGGTCTCCGCTCTGTTCATAGATCGCCTGATGATTTGCGATGGCGAGCCTACCTAGTAGATCGTCCCCTGCATGGCTTTGACCCCTTGACACGACCCTCTTAGAACTGTCGCTTTCAGCCATCGCACATGTCGATTGGTTGCCCGCCCAGCGCCGCTCCATTTTCGTAGGTGGAATAGACGCCATTGGCTGTGAGTGTGTTGCTGAAGCGACGCGCTCGCGGTCGCTGGCGGGCTGACTCGCAAGCCGCGTCTGAGCAAAGGAATATCAGTGCACGGCGCGAGCGTCGAATCCTGCACTTCGTGGGATCGAACAACCTCACCATGTGGTTGTTGCAGTCCGCAAATCCGAGCTGGATGGACTACCCAGATGTACTCCCAGTAGCATCTCGCGCGGAAATTCGGCATCAACCAGCGACGATCCGGCTGAGATCGGCAACGTAGTTACGGGGAGGACGTGGTGTTGTCGGGGAGGCCGAAGTGTCGCTCGCCTGTCCGGCCCCCTGGCTTAAGCAGTCGAAGCGATGCAGGGCGCAGCGACCATAGCGATATCGGTCCGATCTTGTCGAACTAAACCGTAGCCCAGCCAGTTTCTTTTGAAACGTGCGCGTTGACGTCGCTCACCTCAGCGCCGAACCGCGGAGCGGACTCTGCGCCAACCGCCAACCTGGGCCGAATAGTGATCACGTGCCGCGCGCCGTCGGTAATCCTCTCCAACTGCCGCAACGGCGGGGGAAGCATCCGCGGGACGACCGTAAGAACCACCGTACCGCCCCTCCGACTTTCCCCCCATCGGACGCTAAAACAGGAAAGTGATCGCCATCGCGCAGGGATGTAATGACCCAGCGATTCCTGCTCAGGTCATGCTGCTAATTTGAACGCCTCAGCGGGTGTCCTCATGCCCAATGCCTGGTGTGGCCGCTGGTTGTTGTAGAAGCTGATCCAGTCGCCGATGA
>Ga0164243_10001961_pt1 | contig 34532 bp, 30 predicted proteins | sample OricompcompostOP_FD_108781 | JGI IMG/M metagenome (GOLD analysis project Ga0164243, IMG submission 108781) | Organic Plus compost microbial communities from Emeryville, California, USA - Original compost - Organic plus compost (OP) | ecosystem: Engineered > Solid waste > Mixed feedstock >...
CACCTCCGTGCTGGCGCTCGCCCCGCTGCTGCGCGACAAGGCGCCGCTGACGGTGCTGACCAACGCCCGCCGGGTGCTGGACGCCTTCGCCGGGTGCGAGGAGATACGGCTGATCGCGCTGGGCGGCGAGTACTCGCGCACCCACGACTCGTTCCTCGGCGTGCCCTGCGTCGAGGCCATCGAGGCGGTGGCCGTGGACCTGGTGCTGGTCAGCACCTCGGCGATGAACGCGCGGATGACCTTCCACCAGGAGCAGGACGTGGTGCTGGTCAAACGCGCGATGCTCGCCTCCGGGGCGCGCAGCGCCCTGCTGATGGACCACTCGAAGGTGGCCCGCACCGCACTGCACCGGCTCTGCCCGGTCGCCGGCTTCGACCACGTGGTGGTGGACGACCGGGTGCCCGGCGAACTCGTCGGCGAGCTGCGGGAGCACACCGAGGTGCGGGTCGCCCAGGTACGCGGCTGACCTCCGACCTGACACGGTGCCCGAGACCTAACACGGCGACTGTTAATTTCACACCCCATGTGAAACCCCGCGGGTGCCGTGCCGACCGGACGGTGGACGCCGGTCCGGAGACCGGACGGTGACGCCGGTCCGAAGCCCAACCCCCAGCCGAAAGGGAAGCCCGCCATGCACAGCTCCGCTTCCGCCCCCGCACCGGTCGTCGCCGGGATCGACGTCGCCACGGCCGCCGTCCGCGTCGTGTGCGCGGACGTCCACGGCACGGTGCTCGCCGAGGGCCGGGCCGCACTGCCCCGCCCGGCCCGCGACACCGGCGGGCGCAGCGAACAGGACGCCACCCGCTGGTGGCCCGCGACCGCCGAGGCACTGCGCCAGGCCACGGCCGCGCTGCCCGCGCGGGGCGCCGAGGTGCGGGCCGTCGCCGTCTGCGCCACCTCCGGCACCCTCGTCCTCACCGACACCGACGGAACGCCGCTGGGGCCCGCGCTGATGTACGACGACCGCAGGGCCGCCGACCTCAACGCCCGCGCCCAGCAGGCCGGCGCCGACCGCTGGCGGACCCTCGGGCTGACCGTCGGCCCCACGGCCGCGCTGGGCCGCGTCGCCTGGTACGCGCGCCACGCCGACCGCTACCCCGGCGCGGCCCGCATCGCGCACACCCCCGAGGTGATCGGCCGCGCGCTGACCGGCACCCCGGTCGCCGCCGACTGGAGCCACGCCCTCAAGACCGGCTACGACCCGCTGGCCGGCCGGTGGCCCGACGAGGTGTGGGAAGCGCTGGACGTGCCCGCCCACTGGCTGCCGCCGGTCCAGGCCCCCGGCACCCCGGCCGGCACCGTGTGCGCGGAGGCCGCCGCCGCGACCGGGCTGCCGGCCGGCTGCGAGGTGCGGCTGGGCATGACCGACGGATGCGCCGGACAGATCGCCACCGGCGCCGTGGCGCCCGGACAGTTCGTCGGCGTCCTGGGCACCACGTACGTGCTCAAGGGAGTGACCCGCGAACTGGTCACCGATCCCTCGGGCGCCCTCTACAGCCACCGCCATCCGGACGGCTGGTGGCTGCCCGGCGGGGCCTCCAACACCGGCGGCGAGGCCCTCGCCACGCTGGACGGTGACCGGCTGGCCGCCCTCGACGAGGCCGCCGCCGCCCGCGGACCCGCCCGCTGCGTCAGCTACCCGCTGCGCCGGGAGGGCGAGCGCTTCCCCTTCGTGGCCGGAGCCGCCCGCGGCTTCACCCTCGGCACCCCCGCCGACGACGCCGAACGGCACCGTGCCGACCTGGAGGGCGTCGCCTTCCTCGAACGGCTCGCCCTCGAACGCGTCGCCGCGCTGGGCGTACCGGTGAGCGCACCCCTCCACGCGGCGGGCGGCGGCAGCCGCAGCGCGCTGTGGACCCGCATCCGCGCCACCGCGCTCGGCCTCCCGCTGCACGTCGTCCCCCGTGCCGAGACCGCGTTCGGCGCCGCCCTGCTGGCCGCCACCGGGACCCTGCACCCCTCGCTGGAGGAAGCCGCCCGGGCGATGACCGCGCAGGGCTCGACCGTCGAGCCCGTACCCGGCGAGAAGGCGGCGCTCGACGACTCCTACGGCCGCTTCACCGAGGCCCTGCGGGAGAGGGGCTGGCTCCCGGCCGCGTGACGGGACCCCGGCCGGGACGGGCCGGACCGGGCGGGCCGGCTGCCCCGAGCGGTCCCGCTCGGTCCCGGGGCTCAGTTCCGGGCCGGTGCCGTCCGCCGCTCGGTTCCGGGGCTCAGTCCCGGGCTGTTCCGCCCGGCCGCGCGGAGGCCGGTGCGGTCCGCCGTTCGGTGCCGCGCGCGTCCGGCCGCTCGCCGGGCGACTCCTCCCGGCCGGAGGGGAACCAGACGGCCACGGCCACCGCCGTGCAGACGACGAGGGCGGCCAGCGTGAGGGTGGCCGCGTGCAGGCCGTCGGTGAACGCGCGCACCACCGCCTCCCGCACCTGCGGGTCCGTGCTGCGGGACCGGGCCTCGGCCACCGTGCCGGGCGCGCCGGGCCCGCGCAGGACGGCGGGCAGGTGCCCGGTGAAGACGGCCGTCACCACGGTGCCGGCGAGCGCGATGCCGAGCGCGCTGCCCACCTCGCGGGCCAGGCTCTGCAAGCCCGAGCCCGCCCCGGCCCGCTCGGGCGGCAGCGCGGAGAGCATCGCGTGGGAGAGCAGCGGTGTGGCGATGCCGCAGCCGAGCGCGGTCAAGGCGGCGCCCGCCCCGTAGACGGCGTACGGCGTCGCGGCCGTCACCGTGGAGACCACGCACAGCCCGGAGGCCAGCACCAGCATTCCGCCGGCCGCGGTGGCCCGCCGCCCCGCCAGCCGCTCCACCAGGAGCCCGCAGCGCGGTCCCGCCAGCAGACCGGCGGCCATCGGCAGCAGCCGGACGCCCGCCTCCAGTGCCCCGTACCCCTTGGCGTACTGGAGGTACTGGCCGTTGCCGTACATCAGCCCGAACATGCCGGTGAACAGCGCCGTCATCCCCAGCGCGCCCGCCCGTACCGCGGGCCGCAGGAACAGCCGCGGGTCCAGCAGCGGGTGTGCGGCCCGCAGCTCGTGCCGCACCCACCACACCAGCAGCAGTACCGCCGAGGCCCCGGCGACCAGCACGGGAAGGCTGGTCCAGCCGGACTGCGGGCCGGCGACGACGGCGTACAGGAGCGCCAGGAAGCCGCCGGTCAGCAGCGCCGTGCTGCCCGGGGCGAGCGGGCGGGGGTGCCGGGGCACGACGGGTGCGGCGGCCCAGGCGAGCGCCAGCGCGGCCACGGCCAGCGGCACCGGGTACCAGAACAGGCTCCGCCAGCTTCCGTACTGGATCGCCGCGCCGCCGCCCACGTTGCCGAGCACGGCGGCCAGCCCGGTCATCGCCGCCCAGGCGGCCACGGCCCGCGGCCTGCGCCGGGCCGGGACGCCGTCCACCAGCAGCGCCAGGGTCGTCGGCAGGACCGCGGCGGCCCCCACCCCGCTGATCGCCCGGCCGGCGATCAGCACCCCCACGTGCGGGGCCGGCGCGCACAGCAGACAGCCCGCGGTGAAGACGCCCATGCCCGCGAGCAGGGTGCCCTTGCGCCCGGCCCGGTCGGCCAGCGCCCCGGCGGGGATCAGCAGACAGGCGAAGACGACCACATAGCCGTCCACCACCCACACCACCTGGGCCGCCGACGGGCGCAGCCCGCTCGCGGACAGGGCGGGGATGGCCAGGTTGACGGCGGAGACCATCCCCACCACCAGCGTCACGCACAGGCACATCGCGACCGTCAGCAGCCGCGGTGCCCCCTCCGAGCGCACACCTTCCCTCACGGCCGGCGCCCCCTCGCCGGATCGCGGCCCGCCGCTGCCGCCCCGTGTCCGTCGGGCGCGCCCACCCGGGCGCGCAGCACCAGGCGGTCACCGCGCAGATGGATGAACTCCAGGTCGGCGGGGCGGCCGTCGGCGAGCGAGGTGAGCCGTTCGACGGCGAGCACCGCGCCGCCCTCGGGCAGGCCCAGCACGGCACAGGTCGCCGCGTCGGCCGTCACCGCCTGGACGGAGACCTCGGCGCCGCCCAGCGCGGCGCCCGCCACCGTCCCGATGAGCTGGAAGACGTCCTGGTGCTCCAGCACCCCGCGCTCCAGCGCCAGCAGCGGCTCACCGATCTCGGGCAGCAGATACGTCGCGTCCAGCGACAGCGGCACCCCGTCCAGGCTGCGCAGCCTCTCCAGATAGACGGCCTCGCCCCGCTCGCCCAGGCCCAGCCGCCGCGCCACCGCCTGCGGGGCCCGTACCCTGCGGGCCTCCCGCACCTGGTTGACGACGCTGCCGTGGTGCTGGAGGACCTCGGCGAGGCCGGCCAGCTCGCCCAGCGGGTGTTCGTAGGCACGGCCGACCACGACCGTGCCGACACCCCGCCGCCGCTCCACCAGCCCCTCGTCCCGCAGCAGGGCGAGCGCTTCGCGCACGGTGTTGCGGCTGACGGCGAACTCCGCGATCAGGGCCCGCTCGTCGGGCAGCACTCCTGTGCCGAAGGCCCCTTCCAGCACTTGGCGGCGCAGCACACTGGCCACCCGCCGGGCACGGTCGGCCCGCGGGGAGCAGGCCGTCGGCGATTCGGTCTCCATGGCACCGACGCTAGGGCAGCGGTGTTGCGTCCGCGTTACGCCACCCCCGCTGACCTGCGGCGATGCTCTGAGCAGCGGTTTCGTGGCGGAGGCCGGCGACTCCGCCACCCCGCGCCGCCGCGGGGGTCAGAACGGGTGCCAGCGCACCGTCGGGTCGGCGTCGCGCAGGGAGGCGACCCGCCGCCGGAACTCCGCCAGTGCCGCCGGGTTGCCGGGCGCGTGCTGGGAGACCCAGGCGCAGCTGGCGGTCTCCCGGGCGCCCCGGAGCACGGCGCAGCCCTCCCACTCGCGCACGTCCCAGCCGTAGGTGGCGCAGAACGCCTCGTACTCCTCCTCCGGCAGGCCGTAGCGGTCGCGGCTGAGGGCCATCACGACCAGGTCGTGCTCGCGCAGGTCCGAGGAGAAGGTCTCCAGGTCGACCAGCAGCGGCCCCTGCTCGGTGACGTGCACGTTGCGGGGCAGCGCGTCCCCGTGCACCGGGCCGGGCGGCAGCTGGGGCACCAGGCCCGGGAGGGTGGCGACGATGTCGTCCCGGCGGGCGCGCAGGAAGGCGGCGTCCTCGCGCGGTACCGCGTCACCGGCCAGCCGCAGCCACCTCTCGACACCGCTCATCAGCTCCCGCGGGGGCAGTTCGAACGGCGGCTTCGGCAGGGCGTGCACCAGCCGCAGCAGTCCGGCCAGGTCGGTGGCGTTCGCGGGCCGTACGGCCTCCGGCAGCCGCTGCCAGAAGGTGACCGGGTGGTCACCGACCAGCCGGGCGGCAGGCTCGGCGGCGCGGACCGCGGGCACCTGCTCGCTCTCCAGCCAGGCCGCGACCCGCAGTTCGTGCTCGGCGCGGGCCAGCAGCCCGGGGTCCCGGCCGATGCGTACCACGGTGTCGTCCAGGGCGAAGACGGCGTTCTCCCCCAGCGACAGCAGTTGTGCCGTCCCGCCGGGGCCGCCCGTCGCCGCCGCCAGCACCTGACGTGCCACATCCTGCGTGAATCCCGCGCTGCTCGCCATCGTCTGTGCTCTCCTCGTTCCGGTCGTTCCCTCCCAGGCTGTCAGGGCGGGGTGCGCGAGCCCGCGTCGGCCCGGCCCAAATGCGGCGTATCTCTCATCCGGCCGACGCAACCGCTGTACCGCCTCAGAGGTCTGCATCATTGACAAGCACGGTGAAAACGGGCAGTTGGGAGCAGGAGTTGCACAGCAAGCGGGGCAGCAGGCCGGCGGTCGTGGCGATGGCAGCCGCGGCGGGAACCGTGGCGGTCGGGCTGCTGACGGCGTTCATCGGGACGAGCTCGGGGGCGGTGGCCTCGGGCCGGCATCCGGGCTGGGAGGAGAGTGTGCGTGCCGCACGTGTTCCCCAGCAGGCCGCCGCACCGCACGGCAAGCCGAAGGCCGCGCCGCACTCCGCGCCGAAGGTGCCCCCGAAGGTGAGCCGGACGATAAGCCACCACACCGCCAAGGGCGGCCGGACGGTGGCGCTGACGCTGGACGACGGCCCGCACCCGGAGTGGACGCCCAAGACGCTCGATCTGCTGCGCCAGTACCACGTCAAGGCCACCTTCTGTCTGATAGGTCCCAATGCGCAGCGCTACCCGGATCTCGTCAAGCGCATCGTCGCGGAGGGGCACCGGCTGTGCGACCACTCCGTCGACCACGACACCGGTATGGACCACAAGCCGGTGGCGTACCAGAAGCGGCAGATACTCGACGCGCAGAAGATGATCGAGAAGGCCTCGGGCGGGGCCCGCGTGCACTACTACCGCGCACCCGGCGGGGCCTTCACGCCGGACAGCCGCTGGATAGCCGCCGCGCACGGGATGCGGCCCCTGGGCTGGATCGTCGACCCGGGTGACTGGCAGCGGCCGGGCTCGGAGGAGATAACACGGCAGGCCGAGGAGCAGACGAAGGACGGAGCGGTGGTGCTCTTCCACGACGGCGGCGGGGACCGCTCCGAGTCGTACGAGGCGCTGCGGCAGTACCTGCCGTGGCTGAAGGAGCAGGGATACGGTTTCGCGTTCCCGAAGGCTTGACCGGACTCCGTCAACAGCTAAAGTCTAGACCAATCCCCACAGCGTGCTCTCCCTCTCACCGAAGGAGCTGAGATGCGCGACAAGTCCAGCAAGAAGCACACCCCCCGCAGCCGCAGGAAGTTAGCGGCGCTCACCGGAGCCGGGCTCGCACCCCTGATGGTCCTGGGCCTCACCGCGACCCCGGCCAGTGCGCACGGCTGGGTCACCAACCCCGCCAGCCGCCAGGCGCAGTGCGCCACGGGCGTCGTCCAGTGCGGTCAGATCAAGTGGGAACCGCAGAGCGTCGAAGGGCCCAAGGGGCTCAAGGACTGCGCCGGCGGCAACTCCCGCTTCGCCGACCTGCGGGACGACAACAAAGGATGGAGGGTCACCGACGTCGGCAGCTCGGCGACCTTCAACTGGCGGCTGACCGCCAAGCACGCGACCACCACCTGGCAGTACTTCATCGGCAACACCAAGCTCGCCGAGTTCAACGACCACGGCGCCATCCCCGGCGAGTTCGTCTCCCACAACGTCGGGTTCAAGGGCTTCACCGGCAAGCAGAAGGTGCTCGCCGTCTGGAACATCGCGGACACGGCCAACGCGTTCTACGCCTGCGTGGACGTCAACATCCGCGGCTGACCCCCCGCCGCCCCGCCGCTTCGGCCCCGCGCCGGACCGGCGGGCAAGGGGCCGCACCATCCCCGGTGCCCGCCCGCCGGCGGGCACCACCTCGGCCACCCCCTCCCCGGGGTGGCCGAGGCCGTTTCCGGGCCCGTACCGCCCGGCCCGCCGGAAGTCGCCTTCTGGGATTCGCTGTTTGCGAGTCGCCACCGCGCGGGAGTTATCCAGTACCACGGAATTCCGCGGCCACATTCGACGCATTCGTCACCGTAAACTCTCGCACCCCGTGCGTGGGGCAGCGCGGTCGTTCGCGACACGCCGAGGCGAAAGTTCTCGCACCACCGCTCTCCGGTGGTGGCGGAGCCCGACTGCCTTGATTTCAGGGGGAGTTCGGAGAAAGACCGCAATCCTATTATGGGCAGCCTTATCGGGAAGCCGTTTGCTCGAATCCGGTATTGCGGCACGCTTCATTGCAAGGAACGGCTCGCCATCGCGAGCCGGGAACCCCTCCCCAACACCCCACTCCTGCAAGGAGGTCCCGTTGCCCCTTGCCCTCCTGGCTTTGGCCATCGCAACATTCGGTGCGGGCACGGCCGAGTTCGTGATGATAGGTCTGCTGCCCGAGGCCGCCTCCGACATGGGGGTATCCATCTCTCAGGCCGGCGGCTACGTCTCGTTCTACTCCCTCGGCGTCGTCATCGGCGCCCCCCTGCTCACCGTCGCCGGTATGCGCGTTCGTCGTAAGACGATATTGCTCGCCATGACGGGTCTGTTCATTTCCGGAAACATCGCGTCAGCTCTCGCCCCCAACCATGAACTTCTGTTGGCGGCACGTTTTTCGTCAGGGCTGCCGCACGGTGTGTTCTTCGGAATCGGTGCGGTCGTGGCGGCAGGACTCGTCCAGCCCCAAAAACGCGGCCGGGCTCTGTCGGTGGTCCTCGTCGGCGTACCGATGGCCAACATCGTCGGCTCGCCGCTGGGCACCCTGCTGGGCCAGACCGTCGGCTGGCGGTGGACGTTCATCGTGGTCGCCGGGATCGGTCTTTTGGGACTGGTCTTCCTCGCCGTGCTGCTCCCCGTCCAGCCCGGCCCCGTCCGCGGCAGCGTGCGCGGCGAACTCGGCCTCTTCAAACGGCCACAGGTGTGGCTCGCCTACACCGTGGTGGTGTTCGGCTTCGCCGGCACCTCCTCGTTCTACACCTACATCCAGCCCCTGGTCACCCAGGTCAGCGGCTACACCCCGACCGCGGCCACGGCACTGCTGGCCCTGGCGGGGGCGGGGATGACGGTGGGCACGATGCTGGGCGGGCGGCTGGCCGACTGGCCGGTGCGGACGATCTGCGGGGCGCTGCTGGCCCTGTCCCTCTCCCTGGCCATGATCCTCTTCACGGCCCAGAACACCGTCCTGGTCGCGGCCAACGTCTTCCTGACCGGGGTCGCCGGCATGGCCGCCATCCCCAGCGTGCAGGCGCGCATCCTCGACCACGGAAGAGACGCGCCCGAACTCGGGTCCGCCAGCGTCCAGTCGGCGTTCAACATCGCCAACTCGCTCGGCGCGTCCCTCGGCGGCATGGTCATCGCCGCCGGCTTCGGGCTCACCTCGCCCAGCTGGCTGGGCGCCCTCCTCGCGCTGACCGGCGCCTGCTTCGGGCTGCTCTCCGGCTGGCTGGACCGCGGCTCCGGCTCCTGGCAGGTGGCGTCCTCGGCGCCCTCATGGAAGAGCGTGAAATCGGAGGCGTTATCCAGCCGGGCGGAACCGCACAGCGGGAGCGCGGGACGGCCGGACCGTCCCGCGCTCCGGCGCGTCGGCCACCTTGCCGGGCCCGTCTCAGGCCGCGGGGCCCGGTTCGCCGTGGGTCCAGCGCAGCAGCGCGCCCAGACCGCCCACCGGGAGCTCGTCCTCGGGCGGGACGACCAGAACCTCGGCGTCGGTGGCCACCGCGTTGCGCAGCAGCGCGTCGTCGGCACGCGCGGGGGACGGGTCGGTGGCGCCCAGGTACTGCAGCTCGGAGCGGCGCACACCGAGCTGGTCGGAACCGTCACCGACCCACACCTCACGTTCGCGGTCCGGCCCGCCGGGCCGTACCACCAGCGTGTCCAGCCGGTGCTCGCGTGCCGCCTCCACCAGCGAGGGCACACCCTCCGCGACGCCGCCGCCGGCCGCGCCGGCGGGGGACGCCCCGGGCGTGTGCGCGGCCCGCAGCTCGGTGAGGGCCTCGGCGGTGTGCCGCCGCGCGTACTCCTGCCGGATCCGTTCGGTCTCCCGGTCCAGCAGTTCGGTGGACGAGCCGGCGGCCCGCCCGCCGTGCGAGGTCTCCACGGCCAGCTGACGCAGCTGCTCGGGCAGCTTGTCGTGCACGGCGCGCCGCTCGCGCGGATCGCCGCTGAGCAGCAGCACGTCGGCGCCGCTCTCCGCGAAGCGGGCCGCGACGGCTTCGGCGATCACGCCCGCGTTGCTCTCCCAGGTGTTCTCCACCCGGAACTGGAAGTGCTTCTCGGAGAACTCCCCGTTGGCGGTGCGGTGCACCGGCCACTCCTCACCGCGCGCCTGGCCGGCGGGACGGGTGCCGTACGCGTCCGTCAGCTCGAAGTCGGCGCCCGTACGGTCGATGCGGGCCGTCAGGCACAGCGGGTTCTCGCCCAGGAGCTCCGGTAGCGGGCCCAGGTGCGGCAGCGTCGCCCAGCACACCTGGGCGCGGTCGGGCGCCTGCGTCAGCGGCACCTCCAGGACGACCTCACCTTCGGTGGCGAACACCGCGCTGCCCTGCGGCTCGGCCCGTGGGGAGAGCGTCGCCAGATGCTCGGTGACGGCCTCCACGGTGGCCTTGGAGGCCCCCTGCCGTGCCAGCTCGTCCCCCGCTGCGCGGGCCGTGAGGCGACGCTCCTCCCCGGACGTCTCGGTGGCACGGGCCGTGCTCACGTAGGCGGTGGCCCACGGTCCGCTCCGGTCGAGGAGAGGGGCGAGGGAATCGAGGCGCATGGTTCCTCCCTGCGTCGTCGGTCGTCGAGAGGGCGTTGTGCATATGTGCGCGCGGGGGGTGGTCGCGGCGCGAGGGGCGTCTGTGACCACCCGCGGAAGAGCGGGTACCCCCGGCTCCGGGCGCCGACACGGGCCCGCGCCGAGGGCCGGGCCTCTCCGGGGACGGCACTGCCGCACCCCTGGTGACCTGGCGGTATCACCCGTGCCAGGATCTGCGCCCATGGCGTCACTGAGTGAACTTCTGCCCACCGGGGCCATCCGTCTCGGCCTGCCCGCGTCCGACTGGCGCGGCGCCGTCCGCGCGGCGGGTGAGCTGCTGGCCGCCACCGGATGCGGTACGGACGAGTACACCGCCGAGATGATCCGCAACGTGGAGGAGAACGGCCCCTACATCGTCGTGGCGCCGGGCTTCGCCTTCGCACACGCCCGGCCGTCCCCCGCGGTGCTGCGCACGGGTATGGCCTGGGTGCGGCTGGCCGAACCGGTCGCCTTCGGGCACGAGAGCAACGATCCGGTCACCCTCGTGGTGGCGCTGGCGGCCCGGGACCCGGGCGCGCACACGGCGGCCATGGCGGCCCTCGCCCGGCTGCTGGGCGACCCGGAGGCCGAGGCGGCGCTGCGCGCGGCGAACGGCCCCGAGGAGCTGCGCGGCGTGCTGGAGCGGTACGAACGGGCCACGGACGGCGGGGCCCCCTCGCGCGGCGACGGACCGGCCCCGGCCTCCGCCGCGGACTCGCCTTCGGCCTCCGGTGCGGAATCCGGTGCGGACGCGCCTGTGGCCTCCGCCGCGGACGTGCCTGCCGCTTCCGCCGCGGCGCCCCACGGGGGCGGGCCCCGGCAGGACGCGGGACAAGAGGGGGCGCAGGGGGCGGCGGACGGACCCGCCGTGCACAAGATCCTCACCGTCTGCGGCAACGGCGTGGGCACCAGCCTCTTCCTCAAGAACACGCTGGAACAGGTCCTGGCCCGCTGGGGCTGGGAGGGCCACGTCACCGTCGAGGCGACCGACACCATCTCCGCGAAGGGGAAGGCCGCCGAGGCGGTGGCCGTCCTCACCTCGCGGGAGATCGCCCGCACTCTCGGTGATGTGGGTGTCCCCGTCCGGGTGGTGGCGGACTTCACCAGCGTCAAGGAGGTCGACGCGGTGCTCCGCGACACCTACGACGTCTGACGGCCCCCGCCCGTCCCCACCCCGCCGGGCGGCCCCCTCATCTGTCCCGGCGCCCGCACCCATCACCACGCACGAACCGGAAGGCTCCATGGACTGGCTGGTCACGATCGCGCAGTTCCTCGTCAACGAGATACTGAGCGTCCCCGCGTATCTCATCGGCCTCATCACGGCGGCCGGTCTGGCCGCGCTGCGGAAGCCCGCCGGACAGATCGCCGGCGGCGCCGTCAAGGCGACACTGGGCTTCCTGCTCATCAACGCCGGCGCGGACCTCGTCGTCGGCTCGCTCGCCCCGCTGGGGGAGATGATCCAGGGCGCCACCGGCGCGCACGGGGTGATCCCCACCAACGAGGCCATCGTCGGTATCGCCCAGGCCCGGTTCGGGGCACGGGTGGCCTGGCTGATGATCGTCGGCTTCGGGCTGGGCCTGCTGCTGGCCCGGCTGACGCCCCTGCGGTACGTGTTCCTGACGGGGCATCACATGCTCTTCATGGCGACGCTGCTGACGGTGGTGCTGGCCACGGCGGGACTGCCGGCCTGGGCGGTGGTCGCGGTCGGCGGTGTGCTGCTGGGCATTCTGCTGGTCTCCCTGCCGGCCTTCGCCCACCCGTGGACCAAGCGGATCACCGGGAACAACAGCATCGCCATCGGCCACTTCGGGACGGCCGGCTACATCACCGCCGGGGCCGTGGGGCAGCTCGTCGGCAGGCGCAGCCGCAGCACCGAGGAGATGAAGCTCCCCGAAGGGCTGCGCTTCCTGCGGGACTCCATGGTGGCCACCGCGCTGTCGATGCTGCTCATCTACGTGATCATGGCCGTGGTGTACGTCGTCAAGGCGGGGGAGCGGACGGCGTTCCGGGTGTTCGCGGCCGACGGCGGCGCGGGCGCCACCGATCTGGGCGACTATCTGATGCAGGCCGTCATGCAGGGCCTCCAGTTCGGCATCTCGGTGGCCGTCATCCTCTTCGGCGTCCGGACGATCCTCGGCGAATTGGTGCCCGCCTTCCAGGGCATCGCTCGGAAGGTGGTGCCCGGCGCGGTGCCGGCGCTCGACGCGCCGATCGTCTTCCCGTACGCGCAGAACGCGGTACTGGTCGGCTTCCTGGCCAGCTTCGCCGGCGGGCTGTGCACGCTCGCGCTGCTCGCCTGGGTGCTCAACCCGGCCTTCGGCCTGGCCCTGGTGCTGCCGGGGCTGGTCCCGCACTTCTTCACGGGCGGTGCCGCCGGTGTCTACGGCAATGCGACGGGAGGCCGGCGGGGCGCGGCGCTCGGCGCGTTCTGCAACGGCGTACTGATCACGCTCCTGCCTGCCGTGCTGCTGAAGGTGCTGGGCTCCTTCGGGAAGGAGAACACGACTTTCGGCGACGCCGATTTCGGATGGTTCGGCGCACTCGTCGGCTTCGCGGCGAAGGCCGGTACCGCAGGCGGCATCGTCCTGATGCTGCTGCTCGGCGCGGCCGTGCTGGCGGGGGCCGTCGTGGTGCAGAAGCGGGTCGTGGAGCCCGGCTGGAGTCCCGGGGCGCGGCGTGACGCACTGCTGCCGTCCGCCGCACCGGCGCAGGAGGCGGACCGGGACGGCGAGGGGCCGCGCCGGTACGCCAAGGTGCCGCCCCCGCCCGGTGCGCCCACGCCGCCTCCGCCGCCCCGGGACTGACCCGGCGCCGGGCGGCGCGGTCCGCGACAGGGCGGGTGCCGCGCCGTCGTGCCCGGGCGGAGATGCCGGTGGCCGCTGGTAGAAGTCTTCCCAGCAGCCACCAGGGAAGGGGCCACCATGACCGTGCAGACCGTCACCTCGGCCGACGGAACCGTCCTGGCCTTCGAGCGGTTCGGCGAGGGCCCGCCCGTCGTCCTCGTCGGCGGAGCGCTCAGCACGCGCACCGCCGGGGTGCCGCTGGCACGGCACCTTGCCGGCGCCGGCATGTCTGCGGTCGTCTACGACCGCAGAGGCAGAGGCGACAGCGGCGACGCCCCCGGATACGCGCCGGAGCGGGAGGCGGAGGACCTGGCCGCGCTCGTCGCGGTGCTCGGCGGCGGGGGAGAGGGGCCGGGAGGGGACGACCCGTTGCCGGTGTACGCCTTCGGGATGTCGTCCGGCGGCCTGGTGGTGCTCCGCGAGGCGGCGCGCACGGGCCGCGGACTCGGTGCGGTGGTGCTGTTCGAGCCGCCCTTCACCGGCGCGGCCGGCCGGCCGCAGGCGCCCAACCACGCCGCGCTGCTGTCCGAACTGGTCGGCAGCGACCGGCGGGGCGACGCCGTGGCGTACTTCATGGAGCGGATCGTCGGGCTGCCGCCGCAGGCGGTCGAGGGCGCCCGGCGGTCCCCGTCCTGGGAGGGCGTGAAACGGATCGCCCACACGCTGGTCTACGACACGACGCTGCTGGGCGACGCCTCCCTCCCGGTGGAGACCCTCGCGGCGGTGGACGTCCCGGTGCTCGTGGTCAGCAGCCGGGAGAGCACGCCGGCGCTGAGGGAGGCGGCCCGCGTCACGGCGGAGGCGCTGCCCCGTGGGGTGCACCGTGAGTTGCCGGGAGCGTTCCATCAGGTGCCGCCGGAGCAACTGGCCCCGGTGATGAGGGAGTTCTTCGTGGGGTGAGGCGCCGCCCTCCCCTGTCGCTCACTCACCGTCAAACCAGGGGCTGAGCTTTGGGTTTCTCCGGCCTACACTTTTCGATCATGTCTCACGATGCCGGGAACCCCGCCGCCCAGCCGCTGCTCTTCGACACCATGTCCACGATGCGTGCCATGCGCCGGCTGAAGCCCGACCCCGTTCCGGACGAGCTGCTGGAAAAGCTCGTCCAGGCAGCCGTCTGGGGCCCCAGCGGGGGCAACATGCAGCGGTACGAGTACGTCGTCGTCACCGACCCCGGCGTCATGGCGCGGCTGGCTCCCCTGTGGAAGCGCTGCGTCGACGCCTATCTGGCGACGACGGGCAAGCACGCCCCCGAAGGCATGGACGAGGCCGCCTACGGGCGGATGGTCGCCGCCATCGAGTACCAGCGTGACCACTTCGCCCGCACGCCCGCCCTCATCATCCCCTGCTACCGCATGCCGGAGCAGACACCCGACGAGGAGGGCCTCAAGGCGTCGGCCGCCGCCCTGGGCGAGACCGCGACCCGGCAGCTGGCCCGCATCCAGGAGCGGTTCGGCGCGCTCGCGGAGGGCTCCTGCGTCTACCCGGGCGTGCAGAACCTGCTGCTGGCCGCACGGGGTCTCGGCCTGGCCGCCAACATCACCGTCTGGCACCTGATGCTGGAGGCGGAGTGGAAGCAGGCCCTGGGCATCCCCGAGGAGATGCACACCTTCGCGGCGATCCCGGTGGGCTGGCCGCTGGGCAGGTTCGGCCCCGTGCGGCGCCGCCCGGTCTCCGAGGTGCTGCACCGCAACGGCTGGTGACGCGCCGAGGGCCGGCCCGCCCCGCGCGCCGCCGGCCCGCCCGGCGCACCCGGCCGGTTCGGCGTACCGGCCCCTCCGGCGCACCGGCCGGTCCGCCGCCCGGCCCCGTCCGGTGCGCCGGGTACTCGGCAAGGACGGCCCCGCAGTGATGGGATGCGTCGTGAGGCATCCGGTCACGGGCAGGTGAGGGCCCGCCCCGACCCCGAGAGAGGAAACCGGAATGAGCGACGCTGCCACCGGCGAAGGCGCCGGGAACACCGAGTACGGCCGCAAGGCGTTCAAGAGGTCCAAGAGCCACTTCGCCGACCGGATCACCGCCGACGGGCGTGACGGCTGGCCCGTCGAGGCGGGCCGCTACCGGCTCGTCGTCAGCAGGGCCTGCCCGTGGGCCAGCCGCGCCCTGATCTCCCGCAGGCTGCTGGGCCTGGAGGACGCCCTCTCGCTGGGCGTCACCGACCCGATCCAGGACGACCGCAGCTGGCGCTTCACCCTGGATGCGGACGGCCGCGACCCGGTGCTGGGCATCCGGTTCCTGCACGAGGCGTACGACAAGCGGGAGACGGACTACCCGGGCGGCGTCAGCGTCCCGGCCATCGTGGACGTGCCCAGCGGAAAGCTGGTGACCAACGACTACCAGCAGATCACCCTCGACCTGGCCACCGAATGGCGGCAGCTGCACCGTCCGGGAGCCCCCGATCTGTACCCCGAAGCCCTGCGGGACGAGATCGACACGGTGGCCGAGGGCATCTACCGGGACGTCAACAACGGCGTCTACCGGGCCGGCTTCGCCACCGGGCAGCAGGAGTACGAGGCCGCCTACGCCGATGTCTTCCGCCGGCTGGACGAGGTCTCCGAGCGGCTGCGCGACCAGCGCTACCTGGTCGGCGACACCATCACCGAGGCCGACATCCGGCTGTTCACCACGCTGGTGCGGTTCGACGCCGTCTACCACGGCCACTTCAAGTGCAACCGCAACAAGCTGACGGAGGACCCGGTGCTGTGGGCCTACGTCCGCGACCTGTACCAGACGCCCGGCTTCGGCGACACGGTGGACTTCGACCACATCAAGCGGCACTACTACGTCGTCCACACCGGGGTCAATCCCACCTCGATCGTGCCCGTCGGCCCGGACCTCTCGGGCTGGCTGACGCCGCACCACCGCGAACAGCTGGGCGGGCGCCCCTTCGGCGACGGCACCCCGCCGGGACCGGTCCCCGCCGGCGAGGAGGTACCGGCCGGCCACCGGCCCGTCGCCTGAGCCGCGGCCCCACCGGGCGCGGTCACCGGGCGGGTGCCCGGCGGCCGGTGACCGCGCCGCCCCCGCCCAGCGGAAAGGTCAGCCACGGCTGCCAGCGCCCGGCCTCGTGCACGACCAGATCGACGGCGCCGACCCGCGCGGAGACGGGCAGCAGCGCCGACAGCCGCCGCTCGATGTCCCGGTGCAGGGCCGCGCCACCACTGTTGGCGACCGTCAGATGCGGCGCCAGATCACCGAAGAGCCCCCCGTACGGCGGGTGGGACGGCCAGCGGCGGGCCACGGCCGCGGTGAGGGCACGCAGGGGTGCGGCCGGCTCGGGCACCAGGTACAGCACGCCGGGGAAGCGCCCGCACCGGCGGAACGTCAGGGTGAACGCCGGGTGCGCCGCGAACAGTCCGCCGAGCGCCGCGACCTCGGCGGGCCCTGTCGCGGAGCGGTGCAGGAACGGGAAGAGCACCGTCAGGTGGGCGGCGCCCCCGTACCGGGCCGCCGTGTCGTACCGGGCACGCCAGCCGCGTACCAGAGCGTCCGCCTCCGGCACCGGCACGCTGAGCGCGGTGGTGCCGGCCGTGACGGGCCAGCCCTCCTCCGATGCGTCCTCCCGGTGCCCGGCGTCCTGGCCGGCGGTGGTGTGCGCGTTGTCCACGCCGGGCACGGTAGCCGGGGCCCCGGGCCCGGTCAGGCGGCGGGTACCCGGTCCAGGAACCCCTTGACGGAGGAGATCCGGCCGTCCTCCGCGAGCGTGATGACGTCGAAGCCCGCGACCGGTGCGGAGCCGTCCGCCGCTGCTACCAGTTCCCAGGAGAACCGGGCGATGTCGTGGTGGCCGTCCACGGCACCGCTCAGCCGGAAGGCGAAGCCGGGGAACTGCTCGCGGGCCGCCGTGATGGCGGCGGCCACCGCCTCGTGCCCGGTCACCTCGGCGAGTGGATCGGTGTATCCGCCGTCCTCGGTCCAGGCCGCGGCAACCGCCTCGGCACGGCTGGTGGCGTCCTCGGCGTTCCAGGCGGCGAAGTAGCGCTCCACGGCTTGCTCGTACGCGTTCATGGCTCGGGCCCTCCCTGTCGTCCCCGTCGCCGCCGGTGTTCCGGCGGCCATGGGAAGACCATGCCGCCGGACGGTGTGGCGGGTCGATTACGCGCGGGGTAATGCCCCCGGGACCGCCCGGCGCCCGGCGGCGCCCCACACGGTTGACGCGCAGGTCGCGGCCGGGAAAGAGTGCCGCGCGTGGAGACCGATGAACTGACGGAGCCGGAACGGCGGGTGTGGGAGGCGTTCCCCCGCGGGGAGGAGGTGGTGCTCCCGGCGGACGGCGAGCGGACCGTACGCGCGCGGGTGCTGCGCGCCCTGCTGCTGCGGGCCCCCGCGGAGGAGGGGGAGATACCCGCGCTGCGGCTGCGGGGCGCCAGGATCACCGGCGACTTCGACCTGCGCTCCGGTGTCGTCACCGCCCCGGTGGCGCTGGCGGACTGCGTGTTCGAGCGCACCGTCCTCCTCCACGGTGCGGAACTGCGCCAGCTTACGCTGCGCGGCTGCCGGATGCCGCAGCTGTGGGCGACCACGCTGCGGGTGGACGGCGTGCTGCGGCTCAACGACTGCCGCATCACCGGCCCGGTACGGCTGGGAGGCGCGCGCATCGGCGGCGCCCTCTTCCTCGACCGGGCCGTGCTGGGGCCGCTGCCGGACGCCGGTGACCGGCCGCCCCAGGAGGCACGGGCGGTCCTGCGGCTGGACCACGCCACCATCGGCGAGGATCTGCGCGCCTCCGGGCTGACCGTGCACGGGCAGGCCCGGCTCGACGGGCTGGCGGTCACCGGGCTCATCCGCTTCGCCGACGCCCGCTTCCTGCAGCCGGGCGGCACCGCGTTGCAGGCCGACAGCGTCTCCGTGGGCACCAATCTGTGCGCCAGGAGGCTGCACGCCGAGGGGCGGGTCAATCTGCGCGGCGCCACCGTGCCGGGCCAGCTCGACTTCACCGGCGCCCGGCTCACCCACCCAGGCGGTGTCGCGCTGCGCGCCAGCAGCTGCACCGTGGGCGAGCTGTGGATGCGGGACACGCGGATCACCGCGGGCGTCGTCAATCTGCGCCGCACCCGCTGCGAGACGCTGGCGGCCGAACCCGGGGTGTGGCCGCAGCAGGTGCGCCTGGACGGTCTCGTCTACACCACCCTCGCCCCCACCCTGCCCGCCGCCGAGCGGCTGGAGGTGCTCGGCCGGGACGGGGACGGCTACGTCCCGTTCGCGTACGAGCAACTGACCGCCGCCTACCGGCACATCGGGGACGACGCCGCCGCCCGTACCGTGCAGCTGGCCAAACAGCGCAGGCACCGCACCACGCTGCCCCTCTACGGGCGGCTGTGGGGACACCTCCAGGACGCGACGGTCGGCTACGGTTTCCGTCCCATGCGTGCCGCCGGCTGGCTGGCCGGGCTGCTCCTGCTGGGCACCCTCGCCTTCGGGCTGCACCCGCCGCGTCCCCTCAAGGCCGACGAGGCGCCGGGCTTCAACGCGTTCGCCTACGCCCTGGACCTGCTGCTGCCCATCATCGACTTCGGCCAGGAGAAGGCCTACGCACCACAGGGCTGGTACCAGTGGCTGGCCTATCTGCTCATCGTGGCGGGCTGGGTGCTGGCCACCACGTTCGTGGCGGGCGTCAACCGCGCCGTCAGCCGGCCGTGAGCCGGCGGGGAGGGGTCAGGCGGCCTGCCAGACGGTGGTGACGTTGCAGAACTCCCGGATGCCGTGGCCGTCCAGTTCCCGCCCGTAGCCGGAGCGCTTGACGCCGCCGAAGGGCAGCGCCGGATGGGAGGCGGTCATCCCGTTCAGATAGACGCCGCCCGCCTCCAGGTCCCGCACGAAGCGTTCCGTCTCGGCGTCGTCCCGCGTCCACACATTGGAACTGAGGCCGAAGGAGGTGTCGTTCGCCACGTCGATCGCCTCGTCCACGTCACTCACCCGGTAGAGCGTGGCGACCGGCCCGAACGCCTCCTCGTGGTGGATGCGCATGCGGTCGGTGATGCCGGTCAGCACCGTGGGCTCGTAGTAGAAGCCGCGCTCCAGCCCCTCGGGCCGGCGGCCTCCGCACAGCGCCTGCGCGCCCTGGGCGAGCGCGTCGGTCACCAGGTCCTCCAGATCGCTGCGGCCCTGCTCGCTGGAGAGCGGTCCCACGTCCGTGGCCGGGTCCATCGGGTCGCCGACCGTCAGCCGGCGCATGCCCTCGGTGAACCGTTCGGCGAACGCGTCGTAGACATCGGTGCGGACGAGGAACCGTTTGGCCGCGATGCACGACTGGCCGTTGTTCTGCACCCGCGCGGTGACGGCCACCCGTGCCGCGGCGTCGATGTCGGCAGACGGCATGACGATGAACGGGTCGCTGCCGCCCAGCTCCAGCACCGTCTTCTTGATCTCGTCCCCGGCGACCGAGGCCACCGACCGGCCGGCGCCTTCGCTGCCGGTCAGCGTCGCGGCGGCGATCCGCCTGTCCCGCAGCACCGACTCGATCGCCCGCGAGGGCACCAGCAGTGTCTGGAAACAGCCCGGCGCGAAACCGGCCCGGTGGAAGAGGTCGCCCAGGTACAGCGCCGTCTGCGGCACGTTCGAGGCGTGTTTGAGCAGCCCCACGTTGCCGGCCATCAGCGCGGGCGCGGCGAACCTGATGACCTGCCACAGCGGGAAGTTCCACGGCATGACCGCGAGGACCGGGCCCAGCGGCCGGTAGCACACCCGCGCCCGCACCGCACCGGAGTCCGCCACGTCCTCGGCGGCCGGGTACTCGTCGGCCAGCAGTTCCTCGGCGTTCCGCGCGTACCAGCGCATCGCCTTGACGCACTTGGCGACCTCGGCCTCGGCGGCACCGAGGGTCTTGCCCATCTCCGTGGTGACGACCCGCGCGACGCCGCTCGCCTCCCGCTCCAGCAGCGCCGCCGCGGCCGTCAGCAGCCGGGCGCGCTCCTCGAACGTGGTGGTGCGCCAGCCGCGGAAGGCCGCGTCGGCCTCCGCGATGCGCCGCTCGATCTCGTCCTCGGACAGCGGGTCGAACGTCTTGAGGGTCTCGCCGTCAGCGGGATTCACCGTGGCGATGGGCATGGTCGCGACCTCTCAGCGCTCGGGCCGGTCCGGCCGGGGCCGGCCCCGGAGCGTCTTGCGGCTCGGGTGCTTGACGGTCTTGGGGGACGGGTGCTCCGGGCCTCGCGGCGCCCGGCGGCCCGCCGCCTGCGGGCCGCCGGACGCCGGGGCTCAGCTCTCCGTCGCGGAGGGGACGTCGTCGGGGTCGTAGTCGTCCACCCCGGCCTCGACGCGTTCCTCCTCGGTGCGCTTCGCCAGTGCCTCGTCGTCCGGCCTGTCCGGCATACCGCCGTGGATCCGCCGCTCCTCGGGGCCGCGGATCTGGTCCGGCTCGCCGCCTGCCTGGTCCGGTTGGCGCTTGGACATGAGAAGGCTCCTCACCTTGCGAGGGTGCGTTCTGTGCCGTTCGCGGCTGTGCGCGGGATCACGGCCGACGGGGTACCCCCATCCGCGCCTTGCATGCGGGGAGAGGACGGGCGGGCACGAGTCCGGCTCCTTGATCGTTGAGAGGGCCGAAGGATGTCCCACGGCGCGGCAGCGCGCCGCCGAGAAGGAGCTCTCATGACGGGAACCACCGGCCGGCAGCGGCCGACTGCCGAGGTCCGGCCCGCCGAACCCGCGGATCTGCCGGTCGCGCTGCGTACGCTCACCCGCGCGTTCGCCGACTACGCCTTCACCCGGCACGTCGTGGCCGCGGACGACCACGAGGAGCGGGTGCGCCGGTTCCAGGAGCTGTTCCTCACCCGCGTCGGCATGTCCTACGGGCGGGTATGGGTGGCGGACGGCGGGCTCGGTGTCGCCGTCTGGACGACGCCCGAGAAGGACCCCTCGCCGGTCTTCGCGGAGGCCGGACCGCTGCTGGCCGAGCTGGCGGGTGACCGCGCCGCGGCCTTCGAGTCCGCCGAGCGGGCCCTCGAGCCGTACCGGCCCAAGGAACCCGCCTGGTTCCTGGGGACCGTGGGGGTGGACCCGGACGCACAGGGCCGCGGACTCGGCAGCGCGGTGATACGGGCCGGGCTGGCGGCGGCGGACGAGGCCGGGCAGCCCGCCTTCCTGGAGACCTCCGCCGAACGGAACGTGGCCCTGTACGAGCGGCTGGGCTTCTCCGTCACCGCCACGGTGGATCTCCCGGACGGGGGGCCGCGCACCTGGGCCATGCTGCGCCCCGTGGGCGGCGCCGGCGACTGACGCGGGCGGCCCGGGGCGCGGACGCGGACCGCGGCCCGTCCCCGGCCCTCGGCGTCGAGGAGGGGACGGGCCGGCCCGGGGTCAGGTGTTGGCCGCCGAGGCGCTGATCTCGCCCAGCGCCGACTCCGGGTCGTGCTCGACGGCCAGGTCACCGAGCGCGACCATGCCCACGGTCTCGCCGTCCGCCACGACCGGCAGCCGGCGCAGCGCGTGCCGGCGCATCAGGGCGAGGGCCCGGCCCGACTCGTCGTCGGGGGAGACCGTCACCAGCCGCGGGCTGCACACCTCGCGGACGGTCGTACGGGCGGGATCCAGCCCCTCGGCGAGCACCCGGACGGCCAGGTCGCGGTCGGTCACCAGCCCGCGCAGCTCGTCACGTTCGGTCACCAGTACGGCGCCGATGTCCTCGTCCCGCATCCGCTGGGCGACCTCGCCGACCCCCGTCAGCGTGCCCACAGCGACCGGTGCGGCGGTCATGACGTCGCGGACGTGCTGGGTCATCGCCGGTTCTCCTCCCGGACGGGCGGCGGCTTCGGCGTCCGCCGCGGGGCGGGGCGGGTACCCGTACCGACAGCCGTCACGCGCCCGGCGCCGGCTCCCGCGCGGCGGGTGTGCCGGGTGCGCGGGGCCGGGGGCCGGCGGGTATTAGGGTCGCGGACATGACGCAGGTGGGCCCTTCCCAGCAGGACGACGGCGGACCGGCGGCGCCCTGGGCACTGCGCGACTACTCCTTCCTCGGCGACGGCGAGCGGGGAGCGCTGCTCGGCCCGCGCGGGGAGATCGTGTGGCTGTGCGCACCGCGCTGGGACAGCGAGGCGGTCTTCTCCCGGCTCATCGGCGGCGCCGGCCAGTACACCGTGCGGCCCGCGGACAACTGGCACGTCTCGGGCGGGTTCTACGAGGACGGCACCCTCATCCGCGTCACCCGGTGGGTCACCTCGGACGCGGTGATCGTCACCCGGGACGCGCTGGCGATGCCCGCCACCCCCGAGCGGCTGGTGCTGCTGCGGCAGGTGAGCGTGGAGGACGCCCCCGCCTCCGGCACCGGGGTGCGGCTGCTGCTCGATCCGCGCCCCGATTTCGGGCTCGGCCCGCTGAGCGGATGGCGGCCCGAGGAGGGGACGGGGGACGGCTCCCGGACGTGGAGGGCCACCGGTGGCGGGCTGCGGCTGCGCTGGGCCGGTGCGCCCGACGCCCGTCCGTCGTCCGACGGCGCGCTGCGCGGCACGCTCACCCTGCGCCGGGGCGACCGGCACGACCTGGTGCTGGAGATCGCCTCCGGACGTGCGGTCGGCGACGGCGGGCTGGAGCCGCGCGGGCTGTGGGAGGAGACCGAGCGGCGCTGGCGGCAGGTCGTGCCCGGCTGCGAGGAGCTGCCGGCCTCGCGGGACGCCCGGCTGGCGTACGCCGTGCTGCACGGGCTGACGAGTTCCGCGGGCGGCATGGCGGCGGCGGCCACCACCTCGCTGCCCGAGCACGCGGGGGAGGGCCGCAACTACGACTACCGCTACGCCTGGCTGCGCGACCAGTGCTACGCCGGTATCGCCGTGGCGGCGCACGGCGCTCACCCGCTGCTGGAGCGGACCGTCGGTTTCGTGACGGCGCGGGTCCTGGAGGACGGGGACGCGCTGCGGCCCTGCTACACGGTCACCGGCGGCCCGGTGCCGGCCGAGCGGAGCCTGCATCTGCGCGGCTACCCCGGCGGCAGCGACCGGGTGGGCAACCAGGCGGGCGGCCAGTTCCAGCTCGACACCTACGGCGAGGTGCTCCAGCTGTACGCCGCCGCGGCGCGCCACGGCCATTTCGAGGACCCGGACGTGCGCCGCGCGGCCGATGTGGCCGTCTCCGTCGTCGAACGCAACTGGCAGCGTCCCGAAGCCGGGCTGTGGGAGCTGGAGGAGCGCTGGTGGACGCATTCGCGGCTCAGCGTGGTGACGGGGCTGCGGGCGCTCGCGGGACGGCTGCCCGCCCGGAAGGCCGGCCGGGTCCGTGAGCTGGCGGCGACCGTGCTGGCCGAGACCCGCAGGCGGTGTCTGCGTCCTGACGGGGTGTGGGCGCGGGCCGCCGACGATCCCAAGCCGGACGCCGCGCTCCTGATGCCGCTGGCGCGCGGCTGCCTGGACGGGGACGACCCGAGTGCCGGCCGCACCGTCGAGGCCGTCCGCGCGGAGCTGTGCGAGGACGGGTACGTCTACCGCTTCCGTCATGACGGCCGTCCGCTGGCCGAGGCCGAGGGTGCCTTTCTGCTGTGCGGCTTCATAATGTCCCTGGCGACCGACCGTCTCGGTGACCGGCAGGCCGCCTACCGCTGGTTCGAGCGCAACCGTGCGGCCTGCGGCCCCGCGGGGCTGTTCGCCGAGGAGTACGACGTGGAGCAGCGCCAGCTGCGCGGCAATCTCCCCCAGGCGTTCGTGCACGCCGTGCTGCTGGAGAGCGCGGTGCGGCTCGCGGGGTGAGAGCGCCGGGCAGTGGCTTCCTCGCGGGTGTGTTCCAGTCGTGTTCGAACTGGCGGGTAACCGTTCTGCGGAAAATGTTTTCCGCTACCCGCTCTTCGGGCTTGTGGTAGGGGCACGTACTCTCGTTCCCCAGCCCTGTCCCTCCGGGCCGGGTTGCCGAGGCTAGTGACGAGGATGATGCCCGTGGATGCCAGCAGCCGTATCGAAGCGGTGTACGCCGAGGTCCTGCGCCGGAACCCCGGTGAGCCCGAGTTCCACCAGGCCGTGCACGAAGTGCTGCACAGCCTGGCCCCGGTGCTGCGCAAGCGCCCCGAGTACGCCGAGGCCAAGCTGGTGGAGCGGCTCGTCGAACCCGAACGCCAGGTGCTCTTCCGGGTGCCGTGGACCGACGACCGGGGCGAGGTCCACGTCAACCGCGGCTACCGGGTCGAGTTCAGCAGTGCCCTGGGCCCCTACAAGGGCGGTCTGCGCTTCGCACCGGACCTGGCCCTGGGCACCGTGAAGTTCCTCGCCTTCGAGCAGATCTTCAAGAACGCGCTCACCGGACTGGGCATCGGCGCCGGCAAGGGCGGCGCCGACTTCGACCCCAAGGGCCGCAGCGACGCGGAGGTCATGCGGTTCTGCCAGTCGTTCATGACGGAGCTCCACCGCCACCTGGGGGAGCACACCGACGTGCCCGCCGGTGACATCGGCGTCGGCGGCCGGGAGATCGGCTACCTGTTCGGCCAGTACAAGCGGCTCACCAACCGCTTCGAGGCAGGCGCCCTCACCGGCAAGGGCACCGGCTGGGGCGGCTCGCAGGCCCGTACGGAGGCGACCGGGTACGGCACCGTGCACTTCGTCCGCGAGATGCTGGCCACCCGCGGCGAGGACATCGCCGGCCGCCGCGTCGTGCTCTCCGGGGCCGGCAACGTCTCCCTGTTCGCCATCGAGAAGGCCCAGGCGTACGGGGCGCTGGTCATCGCCTGCTCCGACTCCTCCGGCTACGTGGTGGACGAGGCCGGGCTCGACCTGGAACTCCTCAAGGAGATAAAGCTGGAGCGGCGCGGCCGTCTCGACACCTACGCCGAGGCCCGGCCCGGGGCCCGGTTCAGCACCACCGGCTCCGTCTACGACGTGCCCTGCGACATCGCGCTGCCGTGCGCCACCCAGAACGAACTCGGCCAGGACCACGCCGTCGGCCTCGTCAAGAACGGCGTCAAGGCGGTCGCCGAGGGTGCCAACATGCCGTGCACCCCGGACGCCGTCGAGGTGCTGCGCGAGGCGGGTGTGCTGTACGGGCCGGGCAAGGCCGCCAACGCCGGCGGTGTGGCGACCTCCGCGCTGGAGATGCGGCAGAACGCGGCCCGCGACATCTGGTCGTTCGAGGAGACCGAGAACCGGCTGGCCGCGGTGATGCGTGACATCCACACCCAGTGCGTCGTGGCCGCCGAGGAGTTCGGCGCCCCCGATGACTACGTGCTGGGCGCCAACGCGGCGGGGTTCCTCCGTGTCGCCGAGGCGATGCGCGACCAGGGCGTGGTCTGAGCCACCGCCCCGGTCGCACCCGCCCCGCCGGCTTGCCTGCCGGGCTCACGTCAGGGGATGCGGTGGTGCGCGATGTGGCGGGCCGGGAAACCGGCGGGGCGGGCCGCGCGGTCGGCCAGCAGACGCTCGGCGAAGGTGACACCCGTTGCCGCGACCTCGCGCAGCGGTTCCAGGAACGACAGCGCCTCGGGGTGCTCGGTGCCGGCGGCGACGCGCGCCGCGAGCCCGGCCGCGCTCAGGTCCAGCAGCGCGGTGGCCAGCTCGCGCACCGGACGGCCGGCGATCCGCGCGGCCAGGCCCCGGCGGGCGATGTGGGCCTGCGCCGCGCGGTGTTCGTCCGGGGTGATGCCGCCCAGCAGCTCCCAGGCCGCGTCGCGCGACGGCGCGTGGTAGGCCAGCCCCGTCCAGAACGCGGGCACGGAGAACAGCGCCCGGTAGGGCGGGCCGTCCACCGCCCGCAGCTCCAGGGTCTCGCGGACCCGCACGTCCGTGAAGACCTGCGAGAGGTGGGCGCGCCAGTCGGCGGGGCCGGGCCGGGTGCCGTCACCGAACCCCCGGGTCAGCAGGGTGCGGAACGGTACAGGGGGTGCAGGGCGCCGGCCCCCGTCCCCGGCCGCGCGGTGGATCATCGGCAGGTCCAGCGCCCAGTCCACCAGCCGGTCCGCGTCCACGTCCGCCGCCAGCATCACCGGTACGGCACCCGTGCGGGCGGGGTCGGTGCGGCTGAGGTGGTCCATGCGGCGGGACAGCAGCCCGCAGGGGCGTCCGCCCTCCAGCGGTGCGTTGACGAACAGCGCGGCTGCCGGGGTGGACGCCGCCGCCAGGGCGCGCAGTTTCCGCGTCAGGTCCTCGGGGCCGGTGAAGTCCAAGGACGTCTGGGTCGAGAGCGCCAGCGACATCACCTGCACCCCGTCGGCGCCGGACGGGCCCAGACTCATGAAGTGGCGCCGCATCGCGGGCATGCGCGAGTGCGGCACCCACGCCACGTCGCCGGGCGCCGTGAACGGGTACTGACCACCGGGCACCAGCGCGAATCCGAACCGGCGGGCCACCGCCGCCAGCCGGCGCAGCGCCCCGTCCGCGACCCGCGCCAGCTCGGCCACGCCGTCGCACGGCGGTGAGGAGTACTCGACCGCTCCGCCGTGCTCCAGCGTGACCGTGCCGCCCTCCGGCAGCGTGACCCCGGTCAGCGCCGAGCGGTCGTACACGGGGACGGCGCCGGTCTCCCGCACCAGGTGCTCCAGCAGCGCCCGCAGCCCGGCGGGCCCCTCGTAGGGCACGGCGGCGCCGGTGTGCGGGTCCAGCGCGGCCGTCTCCACCTCGATGCCGACCAGTTCGCGCGCCGCACCGGCGCGGGCGTGCGGGGAGAAGGAGCTTTCGAAGACACTGCGCAGATCTGCCCGGGTCAGGGACGGGGAGTCGGGTGCGGAAGCCATGGCGTACCTCGGCTGACGGCTGCTGACGGTGCACGGACAGGGAAACCGCACCGTCCCGCCGGACCGGCGGGACGGTACGCGCGGGGTACGGCGCAGGCGGGCAATCCGTTCCGGGGCCCGGGCCGGAGCCGGCACGCGGACGCCACGGTGCCCCGGCGCAGGTGGGCACCACCGGTGCCGCCCGTTACCAGCGCAATGCCGTGAAGTCGACCGGCCGCGGCCGGCAGCCCGCCACCCGTTCCGTCAGCCGGCGCAGCCTGCGGGCCATCTCGGGTGCGGGCAGCCTCTTGCGGCTGCCGTGCCCGGGCAGCAGCCACTCGAAGCGCAGGGCGTCCACCGTGCGCGCCAGGGAGGCGGCCAGCTCCTCGATCGAGTACCAGGTGACGCTCTGCGCCACCTCCAGGTCCTCCAGGGTGCGCGCCCAGTAGAAGCTGTCCCCGCTGAAGCAGTAGCGCTCGTCGGCGACGTACAGGACGCTGCCGCGGGTGTGCCCGGGCAGCGGGAAGACCCGCACCCCCTCGGCGATGTCCGACGGTTCCGTACCGCGCAGCACCCGGTCCGCTCCGGGAGCGGCGTCCAGATCGCCCTCGTGGATCCACAGCCGGGCGCCCAGCCGGTCGGCCCACCGCCTCCCGTGCGCCGCGTGGTCGCGGTGGGTGAGCAGCACGTCCGTGCACCGGCCCAGTGTCTCGTAGCGCTGCGCCAGCCGCTCGGCGAACCGGGGCGTGTCGATCATCATCCAGGTCCCCGCCGGGCGCCGCAGCAGATACGAGTTGGCGCCCGCCGTGTGCCGGGAGTTGTGCCCGCACAGCAGGACGCCGTCGTCCACCGGCAGCGGGAAGGGGTCCGGCCACCTCTGGTCCAGACGGCCGCCCGGAGGCCGCACCGAACGGGTGGGGCAGGCCAGCGCGGCGGTCAGCAACTGCCGCTCCTCCGCCTCGCCATGGGGCTGCCGGACGACCACGGAGCGGCCCTCGCGCTCCTCGACGAGGCCGGGGGCGAGCTGCCGGGCCACATCGCAGTCGGTGCACCTGTCGTCCACGTACCAGCCGGTCCGCCGCCCGGCTCCGGTGGTGGTCTCCATGCGCGGTTCCCTCCTGGTGTACGTCCTCGAACGGGCGCCCGGCGGGTGCACGCGCACAGCGCCCGGCGCTCACCCCCAGCACACCGGAGCCCGGCCGGAAGCGGAAGACCGCCTCGCGGCGGACGGCTTCCGGCCGGCCGCGTCACCCGGTGCTCGGCGCCGGGTGACGCGGTCCGCGTGGGGCGGGGCGAGAGGGCCGCGCCCGCGCGCCGGTCAGGCCGCCGGGTAGGCCATGTAGAGCAGCGCCGCCAGCACGGCGCCCACCAGCGGGCCGGCCACCGGGACCCACGAGTACGCCCAGTCGGCCGCGCCCTTGCCCTTGATCGGCAGGACGAACGCGTAGGCCAGCCGCGGCCCCAGGTCACGCGCCGGGTTGATGGCGTAGCCGGTGGGCCCGCCCAGCGAGGTGCCGATCACCAGTACGACGAAGGCGACACCGGCGTAACCGAGCGCGGAGTTGCCGAAGGTGGGGACGTCGCCCGCGCCGGCCTTGTACGTGGGCGAGAAGAGGACGAAGGCCACCAGCACGAACGTGCCGAGCACCTCGGTGACCAGGTTCCAGGCGGTGTTGCGGATCGTCGGCGCGGTGGAGAAGATCCCCAGGGTGCCGGCCGGTTCGTCGTGGTCGTCGAACTGGAGCTTGTAGGTGGCCCAGCACAGCACGGCGCCGAGTATCCCGCCGAGCATCTGGGCGAGGACGTACACCGGCACGTCCGCCCACGCGGTCTTGTCGGCGACGGCGAACGCCAGGGTGATGGCGGGGTTGAGGTGGGCGCCGCTGGGCGCCGCGAGGCTCGCACCCGTGAACACCGCGAAGCCCCAGCCGGTGTTGACGAACAGCACGCCCCCGCCCTTGCCGTTCGTCCTGCGCAGAACGTTGTTGGCGACGACGCCGGTACCCAGCATCACCAGCACGGCGGTGCCGAGGAGTTCCCACAAGAAGATGTCGCCCGCGCTCATCCGTTACCTCCACAACGTCGCGGTCCACGCGTCGTTCGCTCGACGGCGGTGGGCGCGCACCCTACTGCCGGGCGACCGGCCGCTCCAGCCCGGCGGCAGGGAAAACAGCGGGAGTACGTCTCCCGGCGGGTGGGCGGGTGCCCCGGCCACCCGCCGGCGGCTACCACCACTCGGTGTCCCGCCACCAGGCGGGACGGGCGGTGCCGTCGGTGGTACGGCCGTCGAGGTGGACGTGGTGGCCTACATCCCGGCCGGGGTCGGCCGGCTCGCCGTCGAGGGCGCGCCGGAGCCGCTCGGCGGCGAAGCGGAAGACCCCGGCGGCCACGCCGCCGAGCGGGTGGAACTCGTCCACGTGGGCGCGCGGTTGCTTCGGCGCGCGGACGCGTCCGAAGGAGGCGGGCGCCTGGTCGGAAGCGGGCAGCTCGTCGGGCTCGGGGCACGGGCGCCCGGCTCGCCCTGCCCGGGCCCGCGATCGAGAAGGCGACCATGCCGCGGGGGTGCGGCACCGCTCGGCGGTGTACCGCCCGGCCCGTGCCGCCCACCGGCTCGGCGCCGCGGACGCGCGGTCGCGTGGACGCGCCACCCGCACCCCGGCGCGCTCTCCCCCACGCACGTCCGGGCGCTCCGCGTCCTGGCCGAGCAGGGCCCGCTGGGCATCCGCCGGCTCGCCGTCGGCACAAAGACCTCCGGCGCCGCCACCGCCCGGCCGGTCAGCGGTCTCGTCGCGGCCGGCTACGTCACCCGCATCCGCGGGTTCGAGGACAACGGCTCCGTGCCGGTCGCCCTCACCGACGCAGGGCGCGCACGGCACGACGAACGCCGGCGGGCCCTGACCGAAGCCCTGCACACCGCCCCGGCCCGCCTCGGCGCGCCCGCCGTGGACTCGGCCGCCGAAGTGCTGGACCACCTGTCGGCCGTCCACGACCGGCTCTGAGCGTCCCGCACCGCACGGGCGGCAGCTCGGGGCCATGCGAAGGCGGCCCGGTGCCGCGACAGCGGGTGCGGTACCGGGCGGGCCGCGCAGCCGGGTCCCGGCGGTGGTGCCGGGGCCGCATGGTCACCGCGGCCGGTGTCCCGGGGACCTGGTGCCCGGCGCCACCGCGTCCCGCAGCAGCCCCGCCTGGTGCGCAGGGAGCGCCGCGGGCGCGGTGGCGGGGTCGGCCCAGTGCGCACCGCCGGGCAGCGTGTGCCCGGCGGGCGGCTGCTGCGCGGCGAACAGATGGGTCAGCAGCGTCCGGTTGCCGGCCGGGCAGGGCGCGCTGCCCACGGCCAGCAGAGGTCCGACCGCGCCGGGAGCGGCGAGCCCCGCCTCGGCGGCCAGGGCCCGGGCCGCGGCCTGTTCGGGGGTCTCGGCGGCGCCCACCAGCGCGCCCGGCAGCCGGTACGGGGCGGCGGCACCGCCGTTCTCGGTGCCGCCGTCCACGAGCAGGACCCGGCCGGCGGGGTCGGTCACCACGGCGGCGGCTGCCACGGCCGGGCCCGGCAGCAGCGTCCAGCGGTCGTTCTCGTCCAGGGGAGCCGGGTGACCGTCCAGCAGGTGGGCCGTGTGTGCGCCGCGTTCCGCGGTCAGGGCGGCGGCGGTGCGCCGGCGCAGCCGCTCGGGGAGCAGGTCCAGGGCCTCGTGTTCGGGGAGGAAGGCGGCTGCGCGCAGTTCGTCGCCTTGCAGGTGCAGATCGTCGACGGTCAGCGGGTGGGGGAGGTGCACGGCGTAGACGCAGGCGGTCATCGCGCGGCCGTAGGCGGGGGCGGGGACGTTGTCGACGGCCAGCAGGCGGCCGACCCGGAGCGCGGCGGGCCGCAGTTCCTCGCGCAGCTCCCGCACCAGTCCGTCGACCAGCCCTTCGTCGTCGACCATGCCGCCGGGCAGGTCCCAGCCGTCCTTGTAGACCGGGTCGACGACGAGCAGCCGCCCGTGCTGGTCGCGGATGACCGCGTCCACCGCGGCGGCGGGTGCCGGGTGTGCCGCCAGGTAGGCGGCGAGTTCCTGGTCGCAGGCGGCGAGTGTGGCCGTCGCGGACGGCGCGGGGGGCGCGGTGGCGGGGGAGTGGGGCGTCGTGGTCATGTGGACCTCCTCGTCTCCGGGTGTGCGGTGCGGTGCGCGCGCGGGTGCGTCGTCGCCGTGGAGGGGCGTGCGGTCGTCGTGCCGCGTTCCCCTCCGGTCACCGGTTCAACTAGTTCCGCCGGTTGTGGGGTACGCCCCGGGCCGGGTGCCGTTGCCGGTGCGTCCCGCGTGGGGGACCGGCCGTCACCACCTCGTACCGCGCCGGGCTGCCGCCCGGACATATCGCGCATACCGTCGATGACGGCGGGGCTGTGCGACCGGCCGGCCGGACGACGAGGAGAACGTGACGGTGAGTGAACAGCTGAGCGAGCACGTGGACGAGGGCGGGCGGCCCGGCCGGTTCCGGCGCCCCGGCCGCCCGCACCTTCGCGGCCGGCCCGGCGGCGGTACCCGGCGGAGTACCGCGCCTCCGGTGGCCGTCAACCCTGTCGTGCAGATCTTCACCGACGCCGCCCGGGCGGTGCCCGGCTACCCGCTCTCACCGCTGGTCACCGACGAGTTCTGCGTCCTCATCGGCCCCGGCAACGCCTCCACGATGATCGCCGTCTACTTCGAGGACGTCGCCACCTTGTGGGTGGACCAGTACATGTGGGCCGAGTACGAGTGGTCCGACCGGGACACCGGCGAGCTGGGCTTCCTCGCGGAGGCCGTGGCCGCCGTGCAGCGCGGCGACGGGGCCGTGCACTTCCGCGAGGACGAGGGCCGGCTCGTCCACCTCGGCGGCCGGATCGGCAACCACGTCATCGGCCCCGGCGGCGTGCACCCGCCCCCGCTGGCCTACCCGCTCATCCCCTGGGAGTCCCAGCTCGGGCCCCGCGGCCGGCGCCGTACCGGCTGACGGCCCGGCCGGCGGAGTGCGCGGCGCCCGGAACCGATCCGGGCGCACCCGTGTGACCGGCGGGGACAGGGGGAACGCGGAGGGGCGCGGACCAGCAGACGCGAGAGGGCCGCGAGACGGCTCCGGGCGGTGCGCACCGGAGCGGCTCCGGGCCAGGAAGGACCGGGCGTGAGTGGCGAGGACGACGCACTGGGCACGTACCGGCGCAAGCGCCGGTTCGACCGTACGGCGGAACCGGAGGGCGAGCGCGGGCAGGGCGGTGCGCAGCCGCGCTACGTGGTGCAGATCCACGACGCCACCCGCCTGCACTTCGACTTCCGGCTGGAGTGGGACGGCGTGCTCAAGTCGTGGTCGGTGCCCAAGGGGCCCTCCACGGACCCGCACGACAAGCGGCTGGCCATGCCCACCGAGGACCACCCGCTGGACTACCGCACCTTCGAGGGGGTCATCCCGCGCGGCGAGTACGGTGCGGGCCCCGTCATCGTGTGGGACCAGGGCACCTACGAGCCGCTGTCCCGCGACTTCGGCAAGGCCCTGGAGAAGGGCCACATCTCCTTCCGGATGCACGGCGGCAAGCTGCGCGGCGACTGGGCCCTCTCCCGCTTCCGCAGCGGGGACGACGGCGACCGGGAAGCCTGGCTGCTGGTCAAGAAGAACGACAGCCACGCCTCCTCGCGCGGTACCCCCGACCCGTGGCGGGTGCGTTCCGCGCTCAGCGACCGCACGCTGCGTCAGGTGCGCGAGGAGGCGGACGAGGAATGGACGCGCGAGGGCGGCCGGAAGTGAGCGATCTGCTCGCCAGCCTGCCGGAGGACCAGCGTGCCCTGCTGCGGCCGGCTCCGCCGGGCGCGGTGCTGGCCGAGCGGCCGATGCGTGCCGAACTGAGCGACCGCCGGGACTTCCCCGCCGGCGGCTGGCTCTTCGAACGCAAGCTCGACGGGGTCCGGACGCTCGCCGTGCGCGAGGAGGGCACCACCCGGCTGCTCTCCCGCACCGGGCGGCGGGTGGAGGCCACCTACCCCGAGATCGCCGACGCGCTCGCCGCCCAGCCGGGGACCGACTTTACGGTGGACGGCGAGATCGTGGCCTTCGCCGACGGCCGCACCGACTTCTCCCGGCTCCAGCAGCGCATGCAGCTGAGCACCGAACGCCAGGCCCGGGCCAGCGGTGTGGCCGTCACCTACTACGTCTTCGACCTGCTGCGGCTCGACGGGGCGGATCTGACCCGGCTCCCGCTGCGCACCCGCAAATCGCTGCTGCGCCGGGCGCTGGACTTCCACGCGCCGCTGCGCTTCACCACGCACCGCAACGAGGGCGGGCAGCACCGGCTGGACGAGGCGTGCGCACGCGGCTGGGAGGGGCTGATCGCCAAACGCGCCGACGGGCGCTACCAGCACCGCCGCTCCCCCGACTGGCTCAAGCTCAAATGCGCCGGGGGCCAGGAGTTCGTCATCGGCGGCTTCACCGAACCGGCCGGGTCCCGGGTGGGCTTCGGCGCCCTGCTGCTGGGCCACTACGACCGGCCCGGCGGCGGTGCGCTGCGCTACGCGGGCAAGGTCGGCACCGGGTACGACCGGGCCACTCTGCTGGCCCTGCGGCGCGGACTCGACCAGTTGGAGCAGCGCCGGTCCCCGTTCGCCGATCCCGTACGGGAGCGGGGTGCGCACTGGGTGGAGCCCCGCCTCGTCGCGCAGATCGGGTTCACCGAGTGGACGCGGGACGGCATGCTGCGGCACCCCCGCTTCCTGGGGCTGCGTGACGACAAGAAACCGCAGGAGGTGGTCCGCGAGACGCCCAGGGAGCGCCGCTGAGAGCTTCGCGGCCCCCCGCCGGGGCCGCCGTCATACCGGCGCTGGTGCCGAACCCGCGTCCGGGCCGGGTGCCGGACCGGCCGGGTGCCGTCGTCAGCCGGGCCGGGTCCGGTTGCCACGGCTGGCCGGGGGCTGTGCGGCCCGGCCGGCCGGCTGGTTGTCTCCGGCGTTCGCGGGGCACTACGGGACGCATGGACCACGACGCCGCACCCGTACTGGAAGCACTGGCCCGTTACCACGAGGCGGGGGAGCTGGGGTTCTCCCCGCCCGGACGCAAGCAGGCGCGGGGCGCCGACCCCCGGGTGCGCGAGGTGCTGGGCGACGCCGTCTTCCACGGCGACGTGCTGGCCTCCGGCGGGCTCGACGACCGCCGGACGCGCGGTGCCGTCCTGGTGAAGGCCGAACAGCTGATGGCGGACGCCGTCCACGCCGAGCACACCTTCTTCTCCACCTGCGGCAGCTCCCTGTCGGTGAAGTCCGCGATGCTGACGGTGGCCGGCCCGCACGAGAAGCTGCTGGTGGGCCGGGACGCCCACAAGTCGGTGGTCTCGGGTCTGGTCCTCTCGGGGATCCGCCCGGTGTGGGTGGAGCCCGTCTGGGACGACGAGCGGCTGCTGGCGCACGCACCGTCGGCAGCCGCGTTCGAGCAGGCATTCGAAAAGCATCCGGATGCCCGCGGGGCCCTCGTCACCAGCCCGACCCCCTATGGCACCTGCGCCGAGCTCCACGCCATCGCCGACGTCTGCCACCGCAGGGGCCGCCCCCTCATCGTGGACGAGGCGTGGGGCGCCCATCTGCCCTTCCACCCCGATCTGCCCGCCTGGGCCATGGACGCGGGCGCAGACGTCTGCGTGACCAGCATCCACAAGATGGGCAGCGGCCTCGAACAAGGCTCCGTCTTCCATCTCCAGGGGCCGTACATCGACCCGCTGACGCTGGCCCAGCGCGCCGATCTGCTGGGTACCACCAGCCCGAGCGTGCTCCTCTACGCCGGTATGGACGGCTGGCGCCGCCAGATGGTGCAGCACGGCCGCGAACTCCTGGGCAACGCCCTGGACCTCGCCACGCAGGTGCGGGCCGAGGTGGAGGCGGTGGACGGGCTGCACGTCAACGGGCGG
>Ga0164243_10001962_pt1 | contig 34527 bp, 36 predicted proteins | sample OricompcompostOP_FD_108781 | JGI IMG/M metagenome (GOLD analysis project Ga0164243, IMG submission 108781) | Organic Plus compost microbial communities from Emeryville, California, USA - Original compost - Organic plus compost (OP) | ecosystem: Engineered > Solid waste > Mixed feedstock >...
CATCTGCGTCAGCAGGTCGGAGATGGAGTTGCCGGCCGCCATGGCGACGTCGATGGCCGACTGCCCGCGGGCGAGCGAGTCCTTCACCGAATCCAGCGAGTAGGATTGGGCGCGCTGGTTCTGGGCGATGGCCCAGACGGCGGCGTTGTCCCTGGCGTCGGCGACCTTCAGGCCGGTGTTGATCCGGTTCTGGGTCGTCTGCAGGTCGGTCTGGGTGGCGTTGAGGTTCTGCAGGGCGATCATCGCCCCGACGTTGGTGTTGACGCTGTTCAGCGACATGACACGGGTTCCTTTCCAGGTGTCCGGCGTCGTTTTGACGGCCGGGAGCTTTTTGCCCGGCCCGGTCCAAGCAAGCCGCACGCCACCGGAACCGCTCCAGGCGATCAGGCGCAATCACTTGGAATCACGATGCTTTTCCAGTCGTGGGGCTGGCCGCCCACCCGGCAATTTCCGCCGAGCGCGCCGCCGGGCTGGGCAAGCTTTGCCGCGGGGTCGGCAGAATTTGCCGGACGGGCCGCCTGGGGGCGGACCCGCGCGAGCGTCGGCATTGACAAGGCGCGCGGCGTCCCACATGTCCCGCGCCCGAAAGGCCCCCACCCGCACGTGAGCCCTGGATGACCTATATCGTCACCGACCCCTGCATCAAATGTAAGTTCATGGACTGCGTGGAGGTCTGCCCGGTCGACTGCTTCTACGAAGGCGAGAACTTCCTCGTCATCCACCCCGACGAGTGCATCGACTGCGGCGTCTGCGAGCCGGAGTGCCCGGTCGACGCGATCAAGCCGGACGTCGAGGACGATCCCGACGGCAAGTGGCTCAAGATCAACGCCCAGTACGCCGCCGTCTGGCCGAACATCACCGTCAAGGGCGAGCCGCCGGCCGACAAGGAGCAGTACGAGCGCGAGACGGGCAAGTTCGAGAAGTACTTCAGCGAGGAGCCCGGCAAGGGCTCCTAGACGCCCGCCCGACGCTCCGGCCACGAAGCATCCGCCGCCGCCCGGCGGCGGCCGCCCGCGCGCATGCGCCGTGGCGCCCGCACTTCCAAACCCCGCCGATTTGTGGTAGGTTAAAATCTGCGTGAGCGTGGGCTGTCTGCGCGCGCGCCTCGTTTTTTGGATCGCGGTCGGTCCGACGCGCCTAGCGAAGGCGGAAGGTTGTCCTAGAGACCATCTCGAACCGTGACAAGCAGCCCGCGCTCCTGTGCAGCCGGGCTGTCGTTGTCATAGGAGCGGTCGGCCGCGCCGCCTGCGAGGGCGGGATTTGGACTTGAAGAGGATTATCGATGAGCAAGACGGGTCATGATTTCGCGGTCGGCGATCACGTCGTCTACCCTGCGCATGGTGTGGGTCAGGTGCAGGGCATCGAGACCCAGGAAGTCGCCGGGCTGACGCTTGAAGTGTATGTGATCACCTTCGACCACGAGAAGATGACCCTGCGGGTGCCGACCGGGAAGGCGAAGACGGCCGGGCTGCGGCCGCTGGCGGCCGGCGACGTCGTCACCCGGGCGCTCACCACCCTCAAGGGCCGGGCCCGGATCAAGCGGACCATGTGGAGCCGGCGGGCGCAGGAGTACGAGGCCAAGATCAACTCCGGCGACCTGATCTCGATCGCCGAGGTGGTGCGCGACCTGCACCGCGCCGAAAACCAGCCCGAGCAGTCCTACTCCGAGCGCCAGCTCTACGAATCGGCCCTGGACCGCATGGCCCGCGAAGTCGCCGCCATCGAGCGGATCGACCGCGAGGCGGCGATCAGCATGCTCACCAAGTCGCTGTCCAAGGCCGCCTGAGGCCGACGACATCGCGGGAGCACGAGGAGCCGGGCCCAGCGCCCGGCTTTTTCGTGGCTAGAGGTCCAGCTCGACCGTCACGGGCACGTGGTCGGAGGGCTTGTCCCAGCCGCGCACGTCCCTGTGGATCTCCACCCCGCGCAGCCGGTCGGCGGCCTGGGGCGAGAGCAGCACGTGGTCGATCCGGATCCCGTGGTTCCGCCGCCAGGCCCCGGCCTGGTAGTCCCAGAAGGTGTAGCCGCCCGCCGCCCCGTCCGCCTGCATGTAGGCGTCGGTGAGGCCGAGCCACTTCAGGGCGCGGAAGGCGGCGCGGCTCTCGGGCTGGAACAGGGCGTCGGAGGCCCAGCTCTCCGGCTTGTCGGCGTCCTCGGGCTCGGGGATCACGTTGTAGTCCCCCGCCAGGGCGAGCGGCTCCTCATGCCTCAGCAGCTCGGCGGCATGGCTGCGCAGCCGCTCCATCCAGGCGAGCTTGTAGTCGAACTTCTCCGTGCCGACGGGATTGCCGTTGGGCAGGTAGATGGAGGCGATCCTGAGCGGCCGGGGGCCGGACGCCACCGCCTCGAGGTAGCGGGCGTGGTCGTCGCCGTCGTCGCCCGGCAGGCCGCGGCGGACATCCTCCAGCGGCGTCTTCGAGAGCAGGGCCACCCCGTTGTAGGTCTTCTGGCCGTGCGTCACGACATTGTAGCCGAGGCTCTCGAACGGCTCGCGCGGGAAGGCCTCGTCGACGCACTTGATCTCCTGCAGGCAGGCCACGTCCGGCGCCGCGGCCTTGAACCAGGCCACGACCGTCTCCAGCCGTGCGTTGATCGAGTTGACGTTCCAGGTCGCGATCTGCATGCGCCGCCCGCCGCTGAAGAGCTCCGGTGATAGGCGGCGCCGCCGCCCCCGCGCAAGCCGCGGGTCAGATCGAGAAGCTGACGCCGCAGCCGCAGCTGGACTTGGCGTTGGGGTTGTTGACCCGGAACTGCGCCCCTGCGAGCTCGTCCACGAAGTCGATCTCCGACCCCTTCAGCAGCACCAGGGACATCTCGTCCACCACCGCCCGGGCGCCGTCGCGCTCGATGGTGACGTCGTCGCCCTGCAGCTCGTGCACCAGGTCGAACTCGTACTGGAAGCCCGAGCAGCCGCCGCCGTTCACGGCGACGCGCAGCATCACCGGCCGCCCCTCGCTCTCGGAGAGGGACCTGATGCGGCGGGCGGCGGTTTCGGACAGGGTGATGGAGGGCTCGGTCATGGCGGCGTGGAGACTCGCGGGCTACTCCTATATGCGATCACCGATCATCCAGCGAAAGAGGCCCCCTTGGCCCAAGAGCCCGGACAGCCGCGCCCCCGCGCCCCCTACGCCGAGAATCCGGCGCGCTCGCGCGGCCGCAAGCACCCCGAGGCCCCCAGCCGCACCCGCAGCGCCTTCGCGCGCGACCGCGACCGGATCATCCACGCCTCCGCCTTCCGCCGGCTGAAGGAGAAGACCCAGGTCTTCGTCGCCCACGAGGGCGACCATTTCCGCACGCGCCTGACCCACTCCCTGGAGGTCGCCCAGATCGCCCGCTCGATCGCGCGCGCGCTCGGACTGGACGACGACCTCGCCGAGACGGTCGCCCTGGCGCACGACCTCGGCCACCCGCCCTTCGCCCACGCCGGGGAGGACGAGCTGTCGGCCCGCATGGAGCCGTTCGGCGGCTTCGACCACAACGTCCAGACCTTCCGGGTCTGCACGCGGCTGGAACGGCGCTATCCGGAGTTCGAGGGGCTGAACCTGACCTGGGAGACGCTCGAGGGGGTGGTCAAGCACAACGGACCGGTCACCGAGCACCTGGGCGAGCCGGCCTGGCGCGCCATCGTCGACTACGCGGCGGACTTCGACCTGCGGCTGGACTCGTGGCCCTCGGCGGAGGCGCAGGTGGGGGCCCTGTCCGACGACATCGCCTACAACAACCACGACGTCGACGACGGCCTGCAGGCGGGCCTGTTCACCCTGGCGGACCTGCGGGACGTGGCCCTGATCGGACCGATCCTCGCCTCGGTGCGGCGCGACTATCCCGACCTGGACGACCGGCTGCTGCGGCTGGAGGCCGTGCGGCGGATGATTGGGGCCATGGTGGACGACGTCCTCGCCGAGACCGGCCGCCGGGCCGCCGAGCTCAAGGTGCGCACGCCCGAGGACGTCAGGGCGCTCGGACAGCCGCTGGTGGCCTTCTCCCCCCGGATGGGCGCGGACCTCGCGGAGCTGCGCGAGTTCCTGCACGCACGGATGTACCGCCACTTCCGGGTCAACCGGACGCGCAGCCAGGCCCGCCGCATCCTGGCCGAGCTGTTCGGCCTGTTCATGCGCGAGATCGACGTCCTGCCCGACCTCTGGCGCGAACGGGCCGAGGTGAAGGACGTCACGGACGGGCAGTCCGGCCGGGCCCGGGTGGTGTGCGACTACATCGCCGGCATGACCGACCGGTTCGCCATCGAGGAGCACCGCAAGCTCTTCAACCTCGATCTGTGGGCCTGAGTCGCGGTTACCGCGTCCCGCCCCTCGGCTAATCTTCCCGGAACTGCGCGCGCGATTCGCGGCGCGCGCCACGGAGTTTGTCCATGACCGACTACGATCGCGACCGCGGCGCCTATTCGCCCTCCGCAGAAGCCCCGCTCGCCTTCGACGCCCGCAAGGAGACCCAGGGCGGCGGCCGCCCCCCGTTCGCGCTGATCATCAGCGCCCTGATCCTGCTGATCCTGGTCCTGGCCCTGATCTTCTACTACCGCTCCGGCGTCCGTCAGGCCGGCCAGCCCCCCGTGGTGGGCGCGCCGCTCGGCCAGATGAGCAGCGCCGCGCCCGCCTCGGCCCAGCCCGAGCAGGAGGCCACGGGCCTGCAGGTCTACGGCGCCGAACAGGGCGCCCAGGCCGACGCGGCCCCGACCTTCGCCCCGCCCCCCGAGCAGCCGCTGCCGCGCGAGCCCGCGCCGGCCGTGACGGCGGCCCCGGTCGGCGCCCCGCCCTCGGCGGCGGAGCTGCGCCCGGCGGCGCCGGCGCCCTCGGTCCCCAGCGTCCCCGCGGCGGCGGCCCCCGCCCAGACCGCGGCCGCGCCCGCCCCCGCGCCCCAGGAGGCCAGGCCCGCGCCGAAGCCCGCGGCCGCCGCGCCCGCGCCGAAGCCGGCCGCCAGGCCGGCACCGGCCGTCGCCGCGTCCGGCGGGACGGTGGTGCAGATCGGCGCCCTCGCCTCTCCGGCCCTGGCCGACAAGGCCTGGAACGAGGTGGCCCGCAAGCTGCCGGCGGACATGGCCGGTCGCACCAAGCGGGTCGAGCCGGTGACCACCTCGACGGGGGCGACGCTGTACCGCGCCTACATCGGCGGCTTCGAGTCCAGGACCGAGGCGCAGGCGTTCTGCGCCAAGCTCAAGGGCATCGGCGGAGCCTGCATCGTCCGGTGAGCGCCTCGGCCTGCATCCTCGGCTGCCAGGGCCTCGAGCTGACGCAGGACGAGCGCGCCTTCTTCCGCGACGCGCGGCCGTGGGGCTTCATCCTGTTCGCCCGCAACGTGGCGAGCCTGGCCCAGCTCCGGCGCCTGACCGACCAGCTGCGCGAGGCCGTGCAGGACGAGGGCGCGCTGGTGTTCGTCGACCAGGAGGGCGGCCGCGTGCAGCGGCTGCGCCCGCCCCTGGCCGCGCGCCGCCCGCCCGCGGCCAGGTTCGGCGAGCTCTACGAGCGCGCGCCCGACACGGCGCTGGAAGCGGTGTGGCTGCACCACCGGCTGATCGCCCACGAGCTGCAGGCCGCCGGCATCGACGCCGACTGCGCCCCCTGCGTGGACGTGCGCACGGCCGAGGGCCACGGGGTGATCGGCGACCGCGCCTTCGGCGAGCGGCCTGCGGTGGTCGCTGCGCTCGGGCGGGCGGCGGTCGACGGACTGCTGGCGGGCGGCGTCGCCCCGGTGATCAAGCACATCCCCGGCCACGGCCGCGCCCGCGCCGACAGCCACCAGGAGCTGCCGGTGGTGGAGGAGCCGCTCGCGGTCCTGGAGGCGACCGACTTCGAGCCGTTCCGCTCGCTGGCGGACACGCCCATGGCCATGACCGCGCACCTGGCCTACACGGCGATCGATCCGGACGCCTGCGCCACGGTCTCGCGCCACGTGATCGGGACCGTGATCCGCGGCGCGATCGGCTTCGACGGGCTGCTGATGAGCGACGACCTGTCCATGCGGGCCCTGGGCGGCGGGCTTTCGGAGCGCGCGCGCCGCGCGCTGGAGGCGGGCTGCGACGTGGTCCTGCATGGCAACGGCGCCCTGGTGGGCGAGCCGGTGCGCGACCTGATGGCCGAGCTCAGGGCGGTGGCGGACGCCTCGCCCACCCTGTCCGGACGGGCGGCCGAGCGGGCCGCGGACGCCCGGGCCGCCGCCCGCGCCACCCAGCCGTTCGATCCCGCCGCCGCCGAGGCGCGGCTGGACGAGCTCGGGCTTTCGGGGACCATGGCCGCATGAGCGAGACCCGCGACGAATTCGAGCGCGCCGCCGAGCTGGCCGAACAGGGCGAAGGCCTGATCGTCGAGCTGGAGGGCTACGAAGGCCCGCTGCACGTGCTGCTGGCGCTGGCGCGCAAGCAGAAGGTCGACCTCCTGAAGCTGTCGATCCTGAAGCTGGCGGACCAGTACCTCGCCTTCGTGCAGCAGGCGCGGCGGCTGGATTTCAACCTGGCCGCCGACTACCTGGTGATGGCCGCCTGGCTGGCCTACCTCAAGTCGCGCCTGCTCCTGCCCAAGCCCGAGCCGGCCGGCGACGAGCCCGCCGCCGCCGACATGGCCGCCGCCCTCGCCTTCCGCCTGGCCAAGCTGGACGCGATGCGGCGCGCGGTGGAGGCCCTGCGCGAGCGGCCCCAGCTCGGCCGCGACGTGTTCCCGCGCGGCGATCCGGACGCGGTGAAGGTGATCCCGTCCACGCGCCTGGAAGGCGATCTCTACCAGCTGATGCAGGCCTACGCCGCCCAGGCCACGCGCCAGGCCGCGCGTCGCTACAAGCCGCGCCAGAGGGCCGAGGCCTATGCCCTGGAGGAGGCGCGCGAGCGGCTGAAGAGCCTGCTCGAGGAGCTGAAGGCCTGGACGCCCCTCGCCGGGGTGGCGCCCTTCGGACCCGCGGGACAGGGCCCGAGCCGGGCCTCCTACCTGGCCTCCACCCTGTCGGCGAGCCTGGACCTGGTGAAGGAAGGCATGCTGGAGGCGCGCCAGCTGGAGCCCTTCTCCGAAGTCTATCTGCGTGCGCGCCGCCGCGCGGAGGCGGCATGACCGACGCCTCGCCCGCAGAGCGCATGGTCGAGGCGCTGCTGTTCGCGGCGGCCGGTCCGCTGAGCGAGGACGACCTCGCCCGCCGGCTGCCGGAGGGGACCGACGTGGCCGAGGCCCTGCGCGCCCTGCAGCTCGCCTACGACGGCCGCGGCGTGAGCCTCGTCTGCGTGGCCGGGCGCTGGCGCTTCCAGACGGCCGCCGACCTCGAGCACCTGATGACCGAGGAGCGCACCGAGGCGCGCCGCCTGTCCCGGGCCGCGCTGGAGACCCTGGCGATCATCGCCTACCACCAGCCGGTCACCCGTGCGGAGATCGAGATGATCCGCGGGGTGCAGACCTCCAAGGGCACGCTGGATTCCCTGTTCGAGTTCGGCCTGGTGCGGATGCGCGGCCGGCGCCGCTCGCCGGGACGGCCGATCACCTACGGCACCACCGACCGGTTCCTCGAGCACTACGGCCTCGCCGGCCTGGCCGACCTGCCCGGCGCGGCGGAGATGAAGGCCGCCGGCCTGCTCGACCTCGACCTGCCCCCGGACTTCGCCCCGCCCGACCCCAGCCGCGCGGCCGAGGCGGAGGATCCCCTCGAGGCAGGCGACGCGCCGGAGTTCCACCAGGACTACCTCGGAGAGAGCGAGGGCTGATCGCCGCAGCGGCCTCTGTGGCGCAGTTGCACGCCTTCGCCTATATAACCCCGCAAAGGTCGGCGCCCGTAGACGCGCAGGACCCTGGCAAGAGGAGTTGGACCGTTGATGCCCATGGGCCTGAGCATCTGGCACATCCTGATCATCGTGGTGGTCGTGGCCGTGCTGTTCGGCGGGAAGGGCAAGCTGTCGTCCATCATGGGCGACGCGGCCAAGGGGATCCGCGCCTTCAAGGACGGCCTCAAGGGCGAGGACGAGGCGAACCGCCAGGGCGGCGCCATCCCGCACCGCGACGCCGAAAAGGACGAAGTGCGGCGCTGAGCGCCACAGCTCCTTGGGCCGGACGCGCTTCGGCGCCCTGACAAGCTGAAGGCTCCCGCATGTTCCCCGAAGTCGGCGCCGCCGAACTGCTGGTCATCGCCGCGATCGCCCTGATCGTGGTCGGCCCGAAGGACCTGCCGGTCCTGATGCGCAAGGTCGGGCGCTTCATCGCCCAGATGCGCTCCATGGCCGCCGAGTTCCGCGCCAGCTTCGACGAGCTGGCCCGCCAGTCGGAGCTGGAGGAGCTGCGCCGCGAGGTGGAGGCCATGCGCGCCGCGGCCAACCAGCCGGCCTCCATGGCCGCCGCCAGCGTCGGCCTGGACAAGATGGAATCCGAGATCAACGCCACCCTGGCGGACCCGCACGCAGAGCCGGACGAGCCCGAGCTGCCCCTGCCAGCCCCGGGCCCGGCCACGGACGAGGCCGAAGCCTCGCCGGCCCCGCACGAGACCCGCCCCGCGCCGGAGCCGCGCGCGTGAGCTGGCAGGACGACGACTCCGAGATCGAGGCCTCGCGCGCGCCGCTGATGGACCACCTGATCGAGCTGCGGCGGCGGCTGATCGTCTGCGCCTCCGCGCTGATCGTGGGCTTCATCGTCTGCTTCGCCCTGTCCAAGCAGATCTACATCCTGCTGCTGCGCCCGTTCCGCATGGCCGCGGGGCTCCTGGCCGCCGAGCAGACCGGCCACCACGGGCCGCTGGACCTGGTGCTGGCGGTCACCGGCATCCATCAGGTGCAGGCCGCGCCGGACGCGCTGAAGCTGGTGTTCACCGCGCCCCTGGAATTCTTCTTCACCAAGATGAAGCTGTCGCTGTTCGGGGCGGTGGTGCTGACCTTCCCCATACTGGCCTGGCAGCTGTACCGGTTCGTGGCGCCGGGGCTCTACAAGCGCGAGCGGCGGGCCTTCCTGCCGTTCCTGATCGCCTCGCCGGTCCTGTTCTGCCTGGGGGCGGCGCTGGTCTACTTCATCATGCTGCCCTTCGTGCTGTGGTTCTCGCTGTCGCAGCAGATCGTGGGGCCGGAGGTGGAGGTGCAGCTCCTGCCCAAGGTCTCCGACTACCTGGACCTGGTCACCCAGCTGCTGCTCGCCTTCGGCCTGTGCTTCCAGCTGCCGGTGGTGCTGACGCTGGCCGGCACGGCCGAGCTGATCCATGCGGACACCCTGGCCAAGGGGCGCCGCTACGCCTTCGTCGGCATCATCGTGGTGGCGGCCCTGATCACGCCGCCGGACATGATCAGCCCCTTCCTGCTCGCGATCCCGATCTACCTGCTCTACGAGGCTTCGATCTGGTGCGTGCGGATCATCGAGGTGCGCCGCCGCCGGGCCGAGGCGCGCGAGCTGACCGTCGGCGGCTGAGCGCAAAGAAAGCGGCCTTGGCGGTGACGCCGCAGCGCCGTAAAGGGGGCCCTTCCCAGAAAGCGGCCCCGCCATGCACGACATCAGAGCCATCCGCGACAACCCCGGCGCCTACGAGCGCGGCTGGTCCTCGCGCGGCCTGGAGGACGCCGCGGGCAGGGTCGCGGAGATCCTGAAGCTCGACGGCGAGCTGCGCGCCGTGCAGACGGCGCTGCAGGAGGCCCAGGCCCGGCGCAACGAGGCCTCCAAGCTGATCGGCCAGGCCAAGGCGAAGAAGGACGAGGCCGAGGCCCAGCGCCTGATGAGCGAGGTCGAGGCCCTGAAGGGCCAGATCGCCGCCCGGTTCGAGGACGAGGGCCGGCTCGGCAACGCCCTGCGCGACCTGCTGGCGGCCCTGCCGAACATGCCGGCCGAGGACGCGCCGCCCGGCCCGGACGAGGACGCCAACGTCGAGGTCCGCCGCTGGGGCGAGCCCTTCGCCATCACCGATCCGAAGGACCACGTCACGCTCGGCGAGGCGCTGGGCATGATGGACTTCGAGGCGGCGTCGAGGATGTCGGGCGCCCGGTTCGTGGCCCTGAGGCGGGACCTGGCCCGCCTGGAGCGCGCTCTCGGCCAGTTCATGCTGGACCTGCAGACCGTCGAGCACGGCTATGCCGAGGTCTCCCCGCCCCTGCTGGTGCGCGACGAGGCCCTGTTCGGCACCGGCCAGCTGCCCAAGTTCGCCGAGGACCTGTTCCGCACCACCGACGGCCTGTGGCTGATCCCGACCGCCGAGGTCTCGCTGACCAACCTCGTGCGCGAGCAGATCACGCCCGAGGAGGAGCTGCCGCTGCGGCTGACGGCCCTGACGCCCTGCTTCCGCTCCGAGGCGGGCGCCTCGGGCAAGGACACGCGCGGCATGATCCGCCAGCACCAGTTCTACAAGGTGGAGCTGGTCTCCATCACCGCGCCCGAGCAGTCGGAGGACGAGCACGAGCGGATGGTGGGCTGCGCCGAGGCGGTGCTGAAGCGGCTGGAGCTGCCGTTCCGGACCATGCTGCTGTGCACCGGCGACATGGGCTTCTCCGCGCGCAAGACCTACGACCTGGAGGTCTGGCTGCCCTCGCAGGGCCGCTACCGCGAGATCTCCTCCTGCTCCAACTGCGGCGACTTCCAGGCGCGGCGGATGGACGCCCGCGCCAAGCGCGCCGGCGAGAAGGGCGCGCGGTTCGTCCACACCCTGAACGGCTCGGGCCTGGCGGTCGGGCGCACCCTGGTCGCGGTTCTGGAGAACTATCAGGACGAGGGCGGCCGCATCGCCATCCCGCAGGCGCTGCAGCCCTACATGCGCGGCCAGTCCCATATCGGCTGACGGCGCGCCGGGGGCGTTTCGCCGCGCTCGCCAACGCAGGCGGCGCGATGCTAAGCCCTGCCCTTTCCCCGGTCCGCGAGTCGCTCTCCGTCACGCCGCATGCGCATCCTGATCACCAATGACGACGGCGTCGGCGCCGAGGGCCTCCAGGCCCTGGAACGCATCGCCGCGGCGCTGTCGGACGACGTGTGGGTGGTCGCGCCCGAGCGCGAGCAGTCCGGCGCCAGCCGCGCCACCACCTTCACCGATCCGGTCCGGGTCCGCCGCCTGGCGCCGCGCAAGTACGCCGTCTCCGGCACCCCGACCGACTGCGTGATCCTGGCCATGAACGACCTGCTGGAGGGCGGCCGCCCGGACCTGGTGCTCTCGGGCGTGAACCGCGGCGAGAACCTCGGCGAGGACATCTCCATGTCCGGCACCGTGGCCGGCGCCATCGAGGGCATGGTGCTGGGCGTCCCCTCCATCGCCCTGTCGCAGGCCGGGGACTACTCCACCGAGCCCCCCGCCGCCCGCTTCGAGACGGCGGTGACGCACGCGCCGGGGATCATCCAGCGGCTGCTGGAGGTGGGCTGGCCCAGGGACGTGGTGATCAACCTGAACTTCCCCGACCGTCCGCCCGAGCAGGTGACGGAGGTGGAGGTCACCCGCCAGGGCTTCCGCGACATCCACAACGTGCACGCCGAGCGCCGCACCGACCTGCGCGGCCTGCACTACTACTGGATGGGCTTCTCGGCCCGCTCGACCCCGCAGATCGAGGGCACGGACCTGAGGGCCATCGAGGAAGGCCGCATCTCCGTCACCCCCGTCCACATCGACCTCACCCACATGCCCTCCGTCCACACGCTCAAGGGCGTGGTGGGCGGGGCGGTCCCCAAGATCTCCTGACATGGCCGCGCGCGACAAACAGGCCTCCGACACCGACAAGGCCAGGCTGATCCTGGGCCTGCGCTCGCAGGGCGTCTCCGAGGCCAAGGTGCTGGACGCCCTGGAGCGGACCCCGCGCGACCTGTTCACGCCGCAGCTGTTCAGGGAGCGCGCCTGGGAGGATTCGGCCCTGCCGATCGCCTGCGGCCAGACCATCAGCCAGCCCTACATCGTCGGGCTCATGACCCAGGCCCTGAACATCGAGCCCCGCTCGCGCGTGCTCGAGATCGGCACCGGCTCGGGCTACCAGACGGCCGTGCTCGCGCGGCTGGCGCGGCTCGTCTACACGGTGGAGCGGTACCGCACCCTGCTGAAGGACGCCGAGGAGCGGTTCAAGGCGCTGGGCCTGCTCAACGTCATCACCCGCTTCGGCGACGGCGGCGAGGGCTGGCCCGAGCAGGCGCCGTTCGACCGCATTCTGGTCACGGCCGCGGCGCCGGACGAGCCCAAGACCCTGCTGGCGCAGCTGAAGCCGTCGGGGGTTCTGGTCGCGCCCGTCGGCAAGGGCCCGGTGCAGAGCCTCAGGCGCTACACCGGCGAGGGCAAGGGCAAGTTCCGGGCGGAGACGCTGTGCGACGTGCGGTTCGTGCCGCTCCTGGACGGCACGGCGCGCGAACTTTGAGGTTGGCGGACGCGCCCCGGCTGGCCAGACTCCTGGCGTTCCGGCGGCGATTCCCGCAAGCTGACAGCGGAGCGGTGATGAGGCATTTCTGGACGACGGCGGCGGTGGCGGCCCTGTGCGCGATCTCCAGCCCCACCTGGGCCGCGCCGCAGCTGCAGTACCTCCAGCTCGTCGCCAGCAAGCACACGACGCACGCCTCCAAGACGGCCAAGAAGAAGCGGGCGACCAAGGCCTCCGCCCGCAAGAGCTCCACGCGCCGCGCGCGCACCGCGGCCCAGCGTCGCGCCCAGGCCCGGCGCGAGCAGCAGGCCTCGAGCTCCAACGTCCGGCGCGGGCGCGCGAGCGTCCCCAGCGCCATCCACACCGAGGCGGGCGCCTCGGTGAAGGTGCGCCGCGGCGACACCCTGAGCGCGGTGTCGGACCGGACCGGCGTGTCCATGTCCGAGCTGATCCGGCTGAACCGCCTGAAGCGGCCGTACCACCTGAGGGCCGGCGCGACCCTGAAGCTCCCCTCGCGGCGCTACTACTCGGTCAGGAGCGGCGACACCCTCTATTCGCTGTCGCGGCGGTTCGGCGTCGACGAGGACCAGCTGCGCTCGCTGAACGGCATCTCCCGCGGGCGTGACCTGCTCGCGGGCCAGAAGCTCTATCTGCCGGCCGCGGCGAAGGATTCCGAGGCGCGCGCGGCGCCGCCGCCGGAACCGGAGCCCAGCCGCGCGCCGCCGCGCCCGGCCCGCGCCGCACCCGAGCCGGCGCCGGAGCCCCGCCGGACGGAGACGGCCCCGCCGACCGCCCGCGCCACGCCCCCGCAGGAGACCCGCCCGGCGGAGGCGGCCCCGCCGGGCGCGCGACCCGCCGCGCCGGTGATCGTCAATCCGCGTCCGGCCGCCATGCCGCCGCCGCCGGGGGAGCCGGAGAGCGGTTTCGAGCTGGCGCCGAGCCGGCCGCCGGCGGCCACGCCCGTGCGCCCGCCCTCCGCGGCCGACGCCCGCGCCCTGCCCCAGGTCGGGCCCGCGCCCAACGCCAACGACGTCGTCGCCGCCGGCCGCGGCCGCTTCCTCTGGCCCGCCGCCGGGACCCTGCTGTCGGGCTTCGGGCCCAAGCCCGACGGCCAGCGCAACGACGGGGTGAATATCGCGGCCAACACCGGCGACCCGGTCCGCGCCGCCGCGGACGGCGAGGTGGTCTACGCGGGCGACCAGGTGCCGAGCTTCGGCAACCTGGTGCTGATCAAGCACGACGACGGCTGGGTGACGGCCTACGCCCACATGTCCAGGATCCTGGTCAAGAACCGGGATCAGGTGCGCCAGGGCCAGCAGATCGGCGTGGTCGGCCAGAGCGGCTCGGTCGACCGCCCGCAGCTGCACTTCGAGATCCGCTACGCCCCCTCCCCCAAGGACAAGGCGACGCCGATCGACCCGATGCTGCTGCTGCCCCCGCGCTGAACGCGGGCGGCGCTATCTGGCGAACAGCTGGCCGAGGTCGGCGAAGGCCTTGAACTCGAGCGCATTGCCCGCCGGGTCGAGGAAGAACATGGTCGCCTGCTCGCCCGGCTGGCCCTCGAAGCGGACGTAGGGCTCGATGACGAAGGTCAGGCCCTGGCCCTTCAGCCGCTCGGCGAGCGCCTTCCACCGCGGCAGGTCGAGCACCACGCCGAAGTGCGGCACCGGGACGTCATGCCCGTCCACCGGGTTGTGGGCCGGGCGCGCGGGCCGCGCCTCCACCTTGTGGGCGACGATCTGGTGGCCGAACAGGTCGAAATCGATCCACTCGCCCTCGGCGCTGCGGCCCTCCGGGCAGCCGAGCACGCCGCCGTAGAACCGGCGGGCGGCGTCCAGGTCGTCGACGGGAAAGGCGATGTGGAAGGGCGTCAGCTCGGACATGCGTCTGACATCGTCCGCGGCGCGGCCGAATGCAACCGCCGCGGCGCCGGCGGGCGCGTCAGGTCCGCCGGGCCCGGCGCGCCTGCTGCCCGCGCTGGCCGAGGCCGATCTGCTTGGCCATCTGCGAGCGGGCGGCGCTGTAGTTGGGCGACACCATCGGATAGTCGCGCGGGAGGCCCCACTTCTCGCGGTACTCGTCCGGGGTCAGCCCGTGGGTCGACAGGTGGCGGCGCAGGGTCTTGTAGGGCTTGTTGTCCTCGAAGCTGATCAGCGCGTCGGGGGTGATGGAGCGGCGGATCTGGGCGGGCGTGGCCCTGGGCGGGCGTCCGGCGCCCGCCTCGGCCTCGGCGGCGGCGCCCTCAGCCACGGCGCGCAGGCTGGAGGCGATCTGCGCGATCACCGCCGGGATCTCCGCCGCACTCACGTGGGTGTTGGAGAAGTAGGCGGCGGACACTTCGGCCACCAGTTCGCGAAGGCTGAGCATATCGCCTTGGTTGTATTCGTTGGCCACAAACGCACTCCCTGCTACTGATGGCTGTTTTCTGTGCCAGAAAGCCGGCGGCGGCAAGCCCCCTATGTCGGCAGGGCGACACTGACGGCGATCGCCGCACGCCCTGTCGGCGGCCGGCGCCGCCCGGCGCGCCATTGGCGCGCGTCTATCCTTGGGCCGGACGGAGGAAGACCAGGTTCTCGCCGGACTTGCGGCGCTCGAACCCCCGGCCCTCGAGGGCCCTTTCCACCGCGGCGCGGCTGCCCGGCCGGAAGCGGTCGTGGGTCTCGACCACCAGACAGCGGACGCACCCCAGCCAGGCCTCGACGTTGCGGGAGAACAGCTCCAGCTCCGCCCCTTCGATGTCGACCTTCAGCAGGTCGATGCGCGGGAAGCCGGCCCGGCGCATGAGCTCGGGGATGGTCACGGCCGGCACGTGGTCGGCGCCGTCGGGACCGCCCTCGGCCGCGGCCCGGGTCTGCACGCCCCAGGCGCCGAGCGGAGCCCCGTCGGGCGCGGCGCGCACCACCTCCAGCCGGCCCGGCTCGGGCCAGACGGCGGCGTGCACGGCCAGGACGTCGGGATAGCCCTCCGTATTGGCCAGCAGCATCCGGTGGTTGCCCTCGTCGGGCTCGACGCAGACGATCTTCGCGCCCGGATACCGCCCCGCGAACCAGGCCGCCGCCAGGCCGATGTTGGCGCCGAGGTCCATGACGTAGGCCGGCGGCTCGGCCAGCTCGATGGCGTATTCCTGCCGGATGAAGACCTGCAGGAAGGTCGGCAGGTCGGAGGTGTCCAGCCGCAGGCGCACCGGCCGGGGCGCCGGCGGGGCCCGAAGGGCGACCTCCTCCGCCTCGAAGGCCGCGCCCGCGAGCGCCATCAGCGGGCGGCCCTTGAACGGCAGGTGCAGGGTCGGCCGGCGCGCCTCGGGGCTGCGGTCGATGAAGACGCGGTCGCGCCGGACGACCACCCCGGGCAGGGGATCGTGCAGCGCCTCGGCCGCGGACAGCTCGAACCGTTCGGCGAAGACGGCGCGCAGGGCCGCCTCGCCCTCCCCCGCCAGCCGCGCGCGCCACCCGGCCCACTCCGCCCGGGAGGCGGCGGGGTCGGCCCCGAGCACGGGGGCGTCCGCCGGGTCCTCCAGCAGGCGCAGGAAATGGTCGCAGCTCCGGATCCGGAAGCGGCGCAGGTGCGCGCCCAGGGGCGCCGCGTCGAACGCCGGGACCGGCTCTGCGCCGCGGCGCGGGCGGCCGGCGTCGTCCAGCGTCAGGTCCGGCGACCAGCGCACGGCGGGGACCGCGGCCAGCGCTTCGCCGGGACGGGCCTTGCGCCGGCGGAAGGCGAGCCGCGCCACGGGATTGGCTTGCGACGCCCGGTCCAGCGGGCTGCACAGGTGCTCGATCACCGGCAGCTGCAGCGCCATCGGGCCCGGCTCGCCGGCGGCCGACAGCAGGCCCGCGAGGCCCTTCTTGCCGAGGTTCAGGAACTCGTCCGGCGCCAGGACCAGGATCCACGCCGTCCCGAAGCGCTCGTGCGCCGCGCGGGCGGCCGCCGTGGCCCGGGCGCCGGAGACCTCCGCAGGCGCCGGGTCGTCCAGCACGGCCAGCCGGGCGCCCAGGGGCTCACAGGCGCGGGCGAAGCGCGCGGCCTCCGCGCGGGTGGAATCCGTGGAGCCCCGGTCCAGCACCAGGAAATTGCGCAGGCCGCAGGCGAAGTGCCAGGCCAGGTTCTGGAAGACGATGTCCTCGTCGTTGCGCGTCCGCAGCACCAGGGCCGCATCGACGAGGGCGGACTGTTCGACCATCAAACCGCTCCGGCCGCGCCACGCGGCCCAGGGCCGACGCCGTCGCCCTCGGGTCCGGGGCCGGACCGTCAGGCGCTGGCGGCCCGGAGAGGACTCGAACCTCCGACCTTCGGTTTAGGAAACCGCTGCTCTATCCTGCTGAGCTACCGGGCCGCGCGGCGCTGTTTTAGGGGCCAAGGTCCCGGCCCGTCCAGGGGCAAGCGACGCGCATGAGACTCTTCAAGGTCCTCTACGTCCAGGTGCTGGCCGCCATCGCGCTCGGCGTGCTGGTCGGCTGGCTGTGGCCGGACGTGGGCGTGGCGCTGAAGCCGCTGGGCGACGGCTTCGTGGCCCTGATCAAGATGCTGATCGCGCCGGTGATCTTCTGCACCGTGGCGGCCGGCATCGCCCACATGAGCGACCTGAGGACCTTCGGCCGGGTCGGGCTGAAGACCCTGCTCTATTTCGAGGCCGTCTCCACCCTGGCGCTGGTCGTGGGCCTGGTGATGGCCGAGGTGGTGCGGCCGGGCGCGGGCTTCAACATCGACCCGCGCGTGCTGGACCCTGGCGTGGCCGCCGCCTACCTGGCCCAGGCCAGGGGCGACACCCTGGCCGAGCACCTGCTGGCCATCATCCCCAGGACCTTCCTGTCGGCCTTCGCCGAGGGGGACGTGCTGCAGGTGCTGCTGCTCGCGGTCCTGACCGGCTTCGCCCTGAGCCGGCTGGGCGAGCTCGGCCATCGCGGCGCGCGGGCCCTGGACCAGGCGGTGCAGGTGTTCTTCGGCGTGCTGCACATCGTGGTGCGGGCGGCCCCCGTCGGCGCGTTCGGGGCCATGGGCTTCACCATCGGCAAGTACGGCGTGGCCGCCCTGGTCAAGCTCGGGGCGCTGATCGGGACCTTCTACCTGACCTCGCTGCTGTTCGTGCTGGTCGTGCTGGGGCTGATCGCCTGGGCCAGCGGCTTCTCGATCCTGCGGTTCGTCGCCTACATCCGCGAGGAGCTGCTGATCGTGCTGGGGACCAGCTCGTCCGAGACGGTGCTGCCGCAGCTCATGCAGAAGCTGGAGCGGCTCGGCGCCTCGCGCCCCGTGGTCGGCCTGGTGGTGCCCGCCGGCTACAGCTTCAACCTCGACGGCACCAACATCTACATGACCCTGGCGAGTCTGTTCCTGGCCCAGGCGACCAACACCCCGATCACCTGGCAGCAGGAGCTGACCCTGCTGGTGGTGGCCATGCTCACCTCCAAGGGCGCCGCGGGCGTCACCGGCGCGGGCTTCGTCACCCTGGCCGCCACCCTGGCGGTGGTTCCCGCCATCCCGATCCAGGCCCTGGCGGTGCTGGTCGGCATCGACCGGTTCATGAGCGAATGCCGGGCCCTGACCAACCTCGTCGGCAACGGCGTGGCGACCCTGGCCGTCGCCCGCTGGGAAGGCCAGCTCGACCGGGCCCGGCTGAAGGCGGAGCTGGGCGGATCGGGCGCGCCGGCCGCGCGCGGCGCGCGGGCGCGGCTGGCGCCCGCGGCGGCGGGAGAGGAGGATTGATCCGCGCCGGGCTCCTGGGGCTCGCCCTGGCGCTGGCGCTGGCCGCCTGCGGCCGCGGCCCGGGCCTGGAGGGGCTCGCCGCCGGCGAACAGGGCCGGGTGGCCGACGTCCGGTCCGGAGACACGCTGGTGCTGGACTCCGGCCTGCAGGTCCGCCTGGCCGGGGTGGAGGCGCCCAAGGGCGGGCAGCCCTACGCGGGCGAGGCGCTGGCGGCCCTGCGGAGCCTGGCCGACGGCCGGCGGGTGCAGCTCTACTACGGCGGCGCGCGGCGCGACCGCTACGGCCGCGCCCTGGCCCAGGTGAAGCTGGTCAAGGGCGGGCGATGGGTGGAAGGGGCGCTGCTGCGGCAGGGCGCGGTGCGGGCGCGGACCTGGGCGGACAACCGCGCCCTGGCGGGCCCGATGCTCGACGCGGAGGCCTACGCCCGCAACCGCTCGCGCGGGCTCTGGAAGCTGCCCGCCTACCGCGTGCTCCTGCCGGGCGAGGCCGGCGGGGCAGACGGCTTCCAGATCCTGGAGGCGCGGGTCCGCGGCCTCGACGCCGGCCCCTCCGGGGCGCCGCGGCTTGAGCTGACCAGCCGGCCGGGCGCAGGCGCGGCCGCCGAGATCGCGCCCGCGGCGCTGCGGGACTTCAAGGCCGCGGGCAAGGCGCCCGAACAGCTGCGCGGCCGGCACGTGCGCCTGAGGGGCTATGTCCGCTACGGGCCGGTGATGATCCTGGACCACCCCGAGCAGGTGGAGCTGCTCCGGGAGGAGGATTAGGCCAGGGCGAAGTCGACGCCGGCGCGGGCGTGGATCTCGGTGGTGTCGAACACCGGCGCCTCCACGTCGCCCGGGCCGAGGAGCAGGCCGAGCTCGGTGCAGGCCAGGACCACCCCGTCGGCGCCCGCGTCCCGCTGGGCCGCGCCGACCATCCGCAGCAGCTCGGCCTTCGACTGCGGCCGGACCACGCCCCGGACCAGCTCCTCGTAGATGATCGCCTGCAGGCGGACCCGGTCCGGCTCGTCCGGGACCAGGACCTCCACGCCCCTGGACGCCAGCCGCGCGCGGTAGAAGTCCTGCTCCATGGTGTAGCGGGTGGCCAGCAGCAGCGGCCGGCGCGAGCGGCGGGCCCGGACCTCCGCCGCCGTCACGTCCGCGACGTGGATCAGGGGGACCTGGACCGCGGCCTGAACCTCGCCGGCCATGCGGTGCATGGTGTTGGCGCAGATCAGCAGGGCCTGCGCGCCCGCCGCCTCGAGCCGCCGGGCGGCCTCGGCCAGCAGGGCGGCCGCCCGGTCCCACTGCCCGGCCGACTGCATCTGCACGATCGGCTCGAAGTCGAACGACCAGAGCAGCAGCTCCGCCGAGTGCGAGCCGCCCAGCCGCTCGCGCACCAGGCGGTTCATGACGTCGTAGTAGAGCCGGGTCGACTCCCAGCTCATGCCCCCGATCAGCCCCAGCCGCTTCATGGCCCCCTCACAGGTCCGCGTAGACGTGCGTCTCGGCCCGGGCCCCCGGATGGGTGACTGCGCCGAGATGCGCCGGGCCGACCCACTGGGCGAACTTCCAGATGGCCCCGGACTGGTAGTTGGTGACCCTGGGCTCCCAGGCGCGGGCGCGGTGCTCCAGCTCGATGCCGTCGACCTCCAGCTCGATGGTCCCCGCCTCGGCGTCGATGGAGATGATGTCGCCGTCCTTGACCAGGGCGATGGGCCCGCCGACCTGGGCCTCCGGGCCCACGTGGCCGACGCAGAGGCCGCGGGTCGCACCCGAGAAGCGGCCGTCGGTGATCAGGGCGACCTGGTCGGAGATCCCCTGGCCGTAGATCGCCGCGGTGGTGGAGAGCATCTCGCGCATGCCCGGCCCGCCCCTGGGCCCCTCGTAGCGGATCACCAGCACGTCGCCGGGCCGGTAGTCGCGCCGCTGCACCGCCTCGAAGCAGGCCTCCTCGCCGTCGAACACCCGGGCCGGCCCGCGGCGCCGGGTGTGCTTCAGCCCGGCCACCTTGACGATGGCGCCGTCCGGGGCGAGCGAGCCCCACAGCCCGACCAGTCCGCCGGTCGGCGACAGGGGATCGGACGCAGGGCGGATCACGTCCTGGTCGGGGCGCCAGACCACGTCCTGCAGGTTCTCGCGCAGGGTCCGGCCGGTGACGGTCATGACGTCGCCGTGGATCAGGCCGGCGTCCAGCAGGGTCTTCAGCAGCATGGGCATGCCGCCCGCCTCGCCCATGTCCTTGGCGACGTAGCGGCCGCCGGGCTTGAGGTCGGCGAGGTAGGGCGTGCGCGCGGCGATCTCGGCGAAGTCGCGCAGGGTGAACTCCACCCCGCACTCGTTGGCCATGGCCGGCAGGTGCAGCGCCCCGTTGGTGGAGCCGCCCGTCGCCGCCACCACCACGGCCGCGTTCTCGAACGCCTCGCGGGTGCAGATGTCGCGCGGGCGGAGGTTCTGTTCGATCAGGCGCACGACCGCCTCGCCCGAGGCGCGGGCGTAGGCGTCGCGGCTCTCGTAGGGCGCCGGCAGGGCGCTGGACAGCGGCGGGGCCAGGCCGATGGCCTCGGACACGCAGGCCATGGTGTTGGCCGTGTACTGGCCCCCGCAGGCGCCGTCGCCCGGGCAGGCGCGCCGCTCCAGCTCGTGCAGCTCCTCAAGGCTCATGTCGCCGGCCGAATGCCTGCCCACGCCCTCGAACACGTCGAGCACGGTCACGTCCCGGCCCCGCCAGCGGCCGGGCAGGATCGATCCGCCGTACAGGAACACCGAAGGCACGTTCAGCCGCAGCATGGCCATCATCATGCCCGGCAGGGACTTGTCGCAGCCGGCCACGCCCACCAGGGCGTCGTAGGCGTGCCCGCGAACGGTCAGCTCGACGGAATCGGCGATCACCTCGCGGCTGACCAGGGACGAGCGCATGCCCTCGTGGCCCATGGCGATGCCGTCGGTGACGGTGATGGTGCAGAACTCCCGCGGGGTCGCGCCGGCCGCCTTGACCCCCTCGGCCACCGCGCCCGCCTGGCGCATCAGGGCGGTGTTGCAGGGGGCGGCCTGGTTCCAGCAGGAGGCCACCCCGACGAAGGGCTGGGCGATCTGCTGCGTCCCCAGGCCCATGGCGTAGTAGTAGGACCGGTGCGGCGCCCGGCTCGGCCCCTCGGTGACGCGGCGGCTCGGCAGCCGCGACTTGTCCCAGCCGCCGTCGGCTTTCCTGGTCATCTTCCTGCTCCCTTCAGCGCATCTACGGGCAAACCGCCGGCCTGTGAAGCGGCTCCGGGAACCGGCCAATGGCCATGGCCACGCTCTACTGGCCAGCAGGCTGCCTAAGCAGGGGCTCTACTGTAATGCCGCGCGAGCGACCGAGACTTACCGGCCGGTCCCCTCAGAAAACCAGCGTCCGACCTGAAACCTTGCGGGGGCGTTGCGGTTTAACTCCCGCCAAGGGGGTCGACAGTGACGACTTGAGGAGTTGGACCATGGCCCAGGGACGCCAAGGAGGCACAGCCAAACGCGGCTTCGCGGCGATGGATCCTGCCAAGCAACGTGAGATCGCCAGCAAGGGCGGCCAGAGCGTTCCGAGCGAGAAGCGCAGCTTCTCGCGCGATCCGGAACTGGCGGCCGAGGCCGGCCGCAAGGGCGGCCAGAGCGTGGCGCCGCAATCACGGAGCTTTTCGCAGAACCGCGAGCTGGCCGCCAAGGCCGGACGCAAGGGCGGCGAGGCGAGAGGCGGCGAGGCCGGAAACAAGCGCGGCAGCGAGGGCGAGCGAGCGTCGGCGAGCTAGGTCCCGTTCAGGGGACCGGGCCTAGAGCGCCTGCTCGATCGCGGCGGTGACGGCGCCGTCCAAGGGCTCCGTTCGAGAGCCGAAGGCGCCGAGGACTTCGCCGTCCTTGCCGATCAGGATCTTGTGGAAATTCCACCTGGGCTCGGCGGCCTCGCCGAGCTCTTTCTTTGCCCAGACATAGAAGGGATGCGCCGCCGCGCCCGTGACCGCCGTCTTGGAGGTCATGGGGAAGTCCACCGCGAAACGGGTCGTGCAGAAGTCCCGGATCTCGCCCTCCGAGCCGGGCTCCTGGGCGCCGAAGTCGTTGGACGGCACGCCCAGCACCACCAGCCCCCGTCCACGGTAGCGGGACCACAGGCCCTGCAGGCCCTCGTACTGCGGGGTCAGCCCGCACTGCGAGGCGGTGTTGACGACCAGCACCGGCTTTCCCCTGAAGCCGGACAGCGGCAGCGGCCCGCCTTCGATGGCGGTGAAGGAGAAGTCGTGGGCGGATCCGGTCATGGCCTGCGCTCCCTTGCGTGGGGCGCCATCCTGCCGCGGCCTTGCGGGTCCCGCTAGCCCAGGGCCGCGAGCAGCCGCTCGGCCACGTAGAGGGCCTGGTCGTCGCTCAGGTAGGGGTGCATCGGCAGGGACAGGACCCGGTCGGCCAGCCGCTCGCACGCCGGCAGGCCGCCCTCGGGGGCGAAGGCGGCGAACGCCTTCATCCGGTGCAGCGGCTGCGGGTAGTAGACGGCGGTCGGCACGCCGTCGTCCTTCAGCCTGGCCTGGACCTCGTCACGGCGGTCGATCGCGACCGTGTAGAGCCCGTAGCCGCTCTCGCATCCGGGCCCGAAGGCCTGGGGATCGACATGGCCCTTCAGCCGCTCGTCGTAGACGGCGGCGACCCGGCGGCGGCGCGCCAGCTCGTCATCGAAGATCTTCAGCTTCTCCAGCACCACCGCGCACTGCAGGCTGTCGAGCCGGCCGTTGAATCCCAGGCGCACGCTCTCGCGCCGGCCGGAGTCGGTGCCGTGCCAGCGGATCTGCTCGCAGGCCTCGTAGAGCTCCGGATCGCGGAAGAAGACGGCGCCGCCGTCGCCGTAGCCGCCGAGCGCCTTGGCCGGGAAGAAGCTGGTGCCCGTGACCGGCGCGATGTCTCCCGCCCAGCGGCCGTTCCAGCGGGCCCCGAAGGACTGGGCCGCGTCGGCCAGCACCTTCAGCCCGTGCCGCTCGGCGACGGCGAACACGGCCTCGTAGTCGGCCGGGATGCCGAACAGGTCCACCGCCACGACCAGGCGGGGGGTGAGCCGCCCTTCCCGCTTCACCTGGGCGATGCGGCGGTCCAGGTCCTCCGGATCGATGTTGAAGTCGGACGGACGGACGTCGACGAACACCGGGGTCGCGCCGGCCAGCAGCACCGCGCCGCAGGTGGCGTTGTAGGTGAAGGCCGGGATGAAGACCGCGTCGTCCTTGCCCAGGCCCATCGCCATCATCGGCATGACCAGGGCGTCCGTGCCGTTGGAGACCGCCAGCGCCTTCCGCGCGCCGGTGAAGGCGCACAGGGCCTCCTCCAGCGCCGTCACCTCCGGGCCGTTGATGTAGGCGCCGTGGTCGAGCACGGCCTTGAAGCGCGCCTCCACCGCCTCGCGGATGCGGGCCTGCTGGGCCTTGAGGTCGATGAAGGCGATCGGTGACGGGGGCGTGGGCATGCGGGGCTCGTTCAGGCGTGGGCGACGCGGTCCACCTCGCGCGCCACCTCCAGCGCGCGGGCGGCCTCCTCGCCGGTGACCAAGGGACGGGGGCGCTCGCCGCGCACGGCGGCGACGAACTCGGCCACGCTGGCCCCCAGGGGGTCGCGGCCCTCCGGGGTGGAGGCGAAGCCGGCGTTCAGGCCGAAGGGCGTGGTGTCCACGAAGGTGCGCGCCAGGAAGTCGATCCGGACCTCACCGGACGGGAAGACCACCCGCATGGTGCGCTCGCGGGCCGGCGCCGCGCGCCAGGCTTCGAACTGCCCGACCATGCCGTCCTCGAAGGTGAGGCGGGCGCGGGCGTGGTCGGCGAGGTCGCCCATGCTGGCGGCGCCCTCGGCCTTCACCTCCACCAGGGCGCCGGGATCCAGCACCAGGGCGAGGTCGATGTCGTGGATCATCAGGTCCAGCACGCAGGAGACGTCCATGCTGCGGCCGGTGAAGGTCCCCCGGCGCACCGCCTCGATGCGGGTCGGCCGCTCGGGCGCGCCGATCAGGCCCATGGCGCGGAACACCACCCGCTCCTGGTGTCCGCAGGCCAGCACCGTCCCGGCGGTCCGGGCGGCGTCCACCAGCGCCCAGGCGTCCTCGGCGCGGTCGGCGAGAGGCTTCTCGACATAGACGTGCCGGCCCGCGCGCAGGGCGGCGGCGGCCGCGCCGGCGTGGGCGGAGGCCGGCGAGGCGACGGTGACCAGGTCCGTCGCGGCCAGCAGGGCGTCCAGGTCGTCGAAGGCCCGCGCGCCGAGCGGCCCGGCCAGGGCCTCCGCCCGCTCCTGATGGGGATCGAACACCCCCGCCAGCTCCACGTCGGGCAGCGAGGCGTACTTGCGCGCGTGGTGGCCGCCGAAGACGCCGGCGCCGACGACTCCGGCCCTCAGCCGCTGATTCATGGAGGGCCCATTCTTGTTGCGGCGCGAAAATGTCGAGGCCGCCCTTGAGTGGCAAGCGCCGGGGCTTCACGTTGTGTCGCCGTTTGTTGCGGCTCCCCTCCCCTGCCGCCTTCGGCTAAAACCCCGCCGTCAGCCCGGAGCCCGTGCCCGTGTCGCGTCTGTTCAACGCCTATCTCGCCGTACGCTGGAGCGCCGCCTCCAAGGCCTCCGCCGGCGCGGATTCGGTCCAGATCGGGCTGATCAAGCGCGACGTGCGCTTCCGCAACGCCTACGAGGCGCACGCGGCCCCGACCCGCGCGGAGGGCGAGAAGCGGCTGATCGCCATCCTGGAGGACCTCGGCAAGCGGGGCGAGAAGGCCCTGGTCGGCTTCGACTTCCCCCTGGGCTTCCCGCGCGGCCTGGCCGCGGGCCTGAAGCTGCCGGGCGAGCCCTGGCAGGCGGTGTGGACCCAGCTCGACAAGATGGTCAAGGACAAGGCCGACAACACGAACAACCGTTTCGGCGTGGGGGCCGAGATCAACCGCCGGCTGACCGGCGGCCCGTTCCCGTTCTGGGGCTGCCCGCCCCGCGACGCCCTGACCACCATCCAGCCCAAGCGCCAGCGCGAGCACGGTCCGGGCGACCTGCCCGAGCGGCGGCTGACCGAGGAGCGGGCCAAGGGCGCGCCATCGATCTGGAAGCTCTACTACAACGGCTCCATCGGCGGGCAGGCCATCCTCGGCATCCCCATGGCGCGGCGGCTGAAGCAGAGGTACGGCGAGGCCATGCAGGTCTGGCCGTTCGAGACCGGCTGGAAGACGCTGACTCCGGCGGACCTCGACGGCGTGAAGATCGTGGCGGCCGAGCTGTTCGCCGGCCAGGAGAGCGCCAGGCCGGCGCCGGGCGAGACCAAGGACCAGGCCGAGCTCCGCGCCGCGGCCGAGCATCTGGCCAGGCTGGACGAGGGCGGGCGGCTGGCGGCCCTGTTCGACCGGCCCAAGGGCCTGTCCGACGCCGACGCGGAGGTCGCGCGCGCCGAGGAGGGCTGGATCCTCGGGGCCTGAACTCCGGGGGTCAGTGCGGGACGTCTTCCGCGGGCGGCGCGGGCCGGCCGAGGATCAGGTCGGCGGCCTTCTCGGCGACCATCACCACCCCGGCGTTGCTGTTGCCGGCGATCGGGGCCGGAAACACCGAGGCGTCGGCCACGCGCAGGCCGTCGATCCCGCGCACCCTCAGCTCCGGATCGGTCACCGTGTCGGGCGAGCCGCCCATCGCGCAGGTCCCGGACGGATGGTGGACGGTGACGCAGGTCCTGCGGATGTGGTCGAGCCAGCCGGCGTCGTCCTCCACGCCCGCGCCCGGCAGGATCTCCCAGGCCTTCAGCGGCCTGAAGGCGTCCGACTCCATCAGCCGGCGGGCGAGCCGCAGGCCGCGCAGGACGACCTGGATGTCCTCCGGATCGCCGAAGAAGTTGGGATCGATCAGGGGCGCGGCGCGCGGGTCCGGACCGGCCAGCCTGACCGAGCCGCGGCTCCTGGGCCGCACGTTGATCGAGATGATCCCGAAACCGTGGCCGAAGGGGATCGGGAACCCCGAGGCGTTGCGGTGCGCGGGGATGAACACCAGCTGCAGGTCCGGCCGTGCGGCGTCCGGCCGGCTCCGGACGAAGCCGTGGGCCTCAAGCAGGAAGCTGGCCATCGGGCCCTTGCGGGCGACCAGGTACTCCAGCACGTTCCAGACGTCCCGCGGGAAGGCCCTGGGGGACAGGCCGTAGGAGCGCGGGTCCCTGGTCCGGCGCGCCGTCGCCGCCGCCGGATGGTCGCCGAGGTTGCGGCCCACCGCGGGCAGGTGGTGCACGGGCTCGATCCCCGCCGCCTTCAGCGCCTCCGCGTCGCCGACGCCCGACAGCAGCAGCACCTGGGGCGAGCCGTAGGCGCCGCCGCAGAGCACCACTTCCCGGCGGCACGCGAGGCGGCGGCGGCGCCCGTCGACGTCGATCTCCACGCCCGCCGCCCGGCGGCCCTCGATCAGCACCCGCGCCACCGTGGCGCCTGAGATCACCGTCAGGTTCGGCCGGCCGCGCGCGGGGTCCAGGAAGGCGCTGGCGGTGGACACCCGCAGCCCCTTGCGGATGGTGGCCTGGCGCGGTCCGAAGCCTTCCGGATCGGCCGCGTTGAAGTCCGGGTTGCGCCGGAACTGCAGCTGGTCGGTGGCCTTCAGGAAGACGTCGATCAGCGGGTTCACGCGGGGGATGTCGATGACGTTCATCTCCCCGCCGACGCCGTGATAGGGCGAGTTCGGCCAGGCCTCGTTGTTCTCCGAGCGCTTGAAGTAGGGCAGCACCTCCCCGTAGCTCCAGCCGGCGCAGCCGTGGACCTGGGCCCAGTCGTCGAAGTCGCGCGGATGGCCGCGGAAATAGACCATGCCGTTGATCGAGCCGGAGCCGCCGATCACCCGCCCGCGGGGAAGGAAGATCGGCCGCCCCGCCGCCCCCGCCTGGGGCGTCGAGAAGTACCCCCAGCCGAAGCGGCTGTCGCCGATGGCCGCCGCCACCGCCGCGGGGATGCGGATCTTGTAGCTGCGGTCCGGCGGCCCGGCCTCCACCAGGCAGACGCGGGCGCCCGGATCGGCCGACAGGCGGTTGGCCAGCACGCAGCCGGCCGTGCCCGCGCCGACGATGATGAAGTCGAAGCTCTCCTGCGCTTCGGCCGGCATGGTCAGATCGCCGCGGAGACGACGATGTCGCCCAGGCGCTGGAAGCGCTCGATGTTGGGCGCGCCGGCCATCACCCCCGCGCTCAGGAAGGCGAAGGTGATCCCGCGCTCGGGGTCGGCCCAGAACAGCGAGGTCCCCGCGCCGTAGTTGCCGAAGGTGCGCGGCGAGCACAGTGTGCCGTAGATGGCGTGGTGGATCCCCTCCCCGCGCACGGCGAAGCCCAGGCCCATGTAGGCGGGATAGGGCTTCCAGCCGGCCCGGTTGGCGACGGCCTTGTAGATCTCGTTGGGCTTGTCGCCGGTCCAGTTGCGGGCGGCCAGCTCGATGATCGCCGGGCCCAGGATGCGCGCCCCGTCCAGCTCCCCGCCCCGGCGCAGGCACTCGGCGAACCGCCAGAGGTCGGGCGTAGAGCAGACCGCCCCTACCCAGGGCATCTCGGCCTCCGGGTCCTCGAAGGCGCCGTTGATCCCCGGCACGCGCGAGCTGCGGTGCTCGGTCGGGGCGTTGCCGCGGAACTCGGGGATGGCGTGGCGGTCCTTCAGGTCCTCGCGCCGGCCGATCGAGGAGGAGGTCATCTTCAGCGGCCCGAAGATGTCCTCGTGGATGATCTGCCTGTAGGAGCGGCCCTTGGCGTCGGTGCGGCGCACCATCTCGCCCAGCAGGGCGTGGTGGGCGATCGGGGCGTAGTCGACGCGCGCCTGCGGGACCTCGGTGGCGTGCACGTTCTCGCAGATCGCCTGCACGACCTTGGCCAGGTTGTCGATCTCCAGCCCCGGCTTGGGGGTGAACACGCTCGGCAGGCCCGAGGCGTGGGTCAGGAGGTCGAAGACGGTGATGTGCTGGCGAAGCCCGCCGGAGAACTCCGGGATCACCGAGGAGACCTTGGTGGTCAGCGCCAGCCGCCCCTGCTCGATGGCCTGGAACACCGCCACATTGGTGATCGCCTTGGTCACCGAGAAGATGCTGAAGACCGAGTCCAGGCCGAGCTTGCGGGTCCGGCCCTCGTCCGCATGGCCGAAGGCCTGCTCGAGCCCGACCTCCCCGTCCCGGGCGACCTTGATCACGCAGCCCAGGTAGAGGTCGCGCGCGATGTCGTCCTCGATCACCGCCTTGAGGTGCTCGATCCGCTCCTTCCACCAGCCGCTCATGCGCCGCCCCTCCTCCACTCCGATTGCATGCGATCAGGCCGAGGCGGAGACGCCGCCGTCGACGCTCAGGACCGTGCCCGTGATGAATTCCGCTTCCTGGCTCAGCAGGAAGGCGATGGCCTTGTCGTTGTCGCTCTCGCGCCCGATGCGGCGCAGCGGGATGGTGCGGGCGCGCTGCTCGTAGACGGCCGGGTCGTTGAGCCCGATGCCGCCGGGCGTCGGCACCGACGCCGGGGACACCGCGTTGACGCGCACCTTCCGGGGCCCGAGCTCGGCGGCCAGGGTGCGCGTCAGGCTCGTCACCGCCGACTTGATCGCGCTGTAGATCGCCGTACCCGGATAGCCCCGGTTCACCACCGGCGAGGACATGTTGACGATCGAGCCCCCGACCTCGGGGCGCATGTGCCGGACCAGGGCCTGCGAGCCCCAGACGGCGGACTTGAAGCCGGCGCCCAGCATGCGGTCCACGGTTGCCTCGGTGACCGCCTCCAGCGGCTGGTAGTGCAGCAGGGCGGCGTTGTTCACCACCGCGTCGATGCGGCCGCAGCGGCCGGCGAGCCCGGCGGCGACCGCCTCGAAGGCGGCCTGGCCGGACAGGTCGGCCTGGAAGGCGTGGGCCTGGCCGCCGGCGGCGCGGACCCGGGCGGCGGTCTCCTCCGCGCCGGGGCCGTCGATGTCCACCGCGCCGATCACCGCCCCGCAGCGGGACAGGTGCAGCGAGGCCGAGCGGCCGAGGCCCCGGCCCGCGCCGGTGATCAGCACCACGAGGTCGGACAGGTCGTGCAGGGCTTCGCGCGCCATGCCTCAGGCCCCGACCTTGGCGCGCTCGGAGACGTCGAGCCTCCAGGCCTGGCCGTCGCGGACCACTCGGCCGGCGGTCGGATCGGCGAAGTGGGAGCCGATCACCAGGGCCCTGCCGTCGCCGTAGGACTGCAGGAACTCGCGGCGCGTGCGGCAGGCGACCTCCTTCAGGGCGTCGAAGTTGCCCGGCCGGTCCGGCTCGGCGCACTGGATAGGATGGTGCATGAGGTCGCCGGTGATCACCGCCTCCTCGCCGCGCGAGGAGATGTGCACGCTGCAGTGGCCGGCGGTGTGGCCGGGCGTCGGGAACAGGCGGATCTCCGGCGCCGGCTGGTGCGGGATGTCGATGAAGTCGACCAGGCCCGCGTCCAGCACCGGCTGGATCGAGTCCGGGACGTGGCCGGTGTAGTGCCCGCCGGTCCGGATCTCGTGCTGCAGGTCCTCGAACTCGGCGCGGGACATCAGGTAGCGGGCGTTCGGGAAGGTCGGGACCCACTTGCCGTCCACTCTGCGGGTGTTCCAGCCGGTGTGGTCGAAGTGCAGGTGGGTGCACAGCACCGTGTCGATGCTCTCGGCCGGGCAGCCGACGGCCGCGATGTCCTCCAGGAACGAGGTCTGCATGTCGTTGAACACGCCGAAGTGCCGGGTGCGGTCGTTGCCGATGCAGGTGTCGACCATGATCCGGCGCTCGGGGGTCTTCACCACGAAGGCCTGGAAGGAGATCACCATCTTGCCCTCGGGCGTGGCGAAGTGCGGGGCCAGCCAGGGATAGCGGGCGAGGTCCTCGGGACCGCCGCCTTCCAGCAGCATGGCCAGGTCGTCGGCGAAGCCGTTCACCTCGACGATGCGGCTGATCTCGACGTCGCCGACCCGCCAGGTCTTCACATGCTCGATCGCCATGGCTCCTCCCGGGTCCGCCGCCTGCGCGGGCGCGGACGTCTTGGTGCAGGGGCGCGACCCTAGACCGGCGCTTCCCCGGAGATCAATGCGCCATCACCGGTTCACAGCGGCCGGCGCGCCAGCCTCCGGAAGCGGCCGAGCAGCAGCCCCGCCGCGGCCAGGCTGGCGACGATCACCGCCCAGAGGATGCCGTCCAGCCCCAGCCCCGCCGGATGCGCCAGGGCCCACCCCAGAGGCAGCATGATCAGGGCGTAGCTGGTCACGTGGGTGAGCGTGGGGATCCACACGTCGCCCTGGGCCCGGAGCGCCTGCGCAGCCACCACCTGCAGGGCGTCGGTCACGAAGAACAGGCAGGCCAGGACGATCACGCGCCGGGCGATGCGGATCAGATCGGGGTCGGTGGCGAAGGCGCGGGCGATCAGCGGCGCCGCCGGCCAGACGATCAGGGCGCTCGCCGCGCCGACGGCGGTGCAGACGGCGAACCCCGTCACGCAGGTGCGGACCACGCCCGCCCGGTCACGGGCGCCGTAGGCGCGGGCCACCAGGACGCTGGTCGCGGCCGACAGCCCGAGCGGGGCCATGAACACCAGGGCCGACAGGTTCAGCACGATCGACCAGCCGGCGACGGCGAGACCGCCCAGCCAGCCGGCGATGATGTTCATGCCGGAGAAGGCCGCGCTCTCGACGAACAGGGAGGCCCCGGCGCCGTAGCCGATGCGCCGCTGCTCGCGCTCGTCCTGCGGCTCGCGCGCATGGCGGTGGAAGATCCGCAGCTCCGGCGCGCCCGGCAGGCGCACGATGCTCCAGGCGAGCATGGCCAGAAGGGACGCCTGCGCCCCGAAGGTGGACCAGGCGGCGCCGGCGGCGCCCATCGCCGGCAGGCCGAACGCGCCCGGCACCAGGAGCAGGTTCAGGCAGAGGTTCACGAGGTTGGCCGCCCACATGGCGATCGTCGCCGGCGCCGGCCGGGCCAGCCCCTCCAGGAAGGTGGAGGCGGCCCGGCTGAGGATGGCCAGCGGCAGGCTGAGGGCGAAGATGCGCAGCACCCGCGAGGCCCCCGCGACCAGGGCGGGGTCGAGGCCCATCAGCCGCAAGAACGCCGGCCCGGCGAGGAACAGCGCCAGGCCCGCCCCCACGCCGACGAGCAGGCCGTAGGCGAATCCCCGCCGGAGCACCGCCCCGACCTTGTCGGGCCGGCCCGCCCCGATCGCCCGGGCGGTCATGATCTGGATGCCGCTGAGCAGGCCGACGGACGTCGTCAGCATCACCGCCGTCGGGGCCCAGCCGAGGGCGTGGAAGCTCAGCTGCGCCGCCGAGAAGCGGCCCACCACGATGGTGTCGGTCAGGCCCATGGCCATGATGCCGAGCCGGGCCAGCATCACCGGCCAGGCGAGGGTCAGGAGCTCCGAGAGGCCCTCGGCGCGGAGCCGCGGGCGAACCGCGTCGCGCGTCATGGTCCAGCTTTGGCCCGGCCCCGGCGCGGCCGCAAGCGTGCGCCTATCGCGCCACGGCGCGGCGCAGGACGCTCTCCTCCACCCTCAGCCGTTCTGCGACCAGGAAGGCCAGCTCCAGCGCCTGCTCGGCGTTGAGGCGCGGGTCGCAGTGGGTGTGGTAGCGGTCCTCAAGGTCGGTCTCGGTCAGGGCGCGGGCGCCGCCCAGGCACTCGGTGACCTTCTGGCCGGTCATCTCCAGGTGCACCCCGCCGGGATGCACGCCCTGCGCCTCGGCCACATCGATGAAGGACCGGACCTCGCCGAGGATGCGGTCGAACGGCCGGGTCTTGTAGCCGTTGGAGGCCTGCAGGGTGTTGCCGTGCATGGGATCGCAGGCCCACACCACCGCCTTGCCCTCGCGCGCGGTCGCCGCCATGAGCGGCGGCAGGGACGCCTCGACCTTGTCCGCCCCGAAGCGGCCGTAGAGCGTCAGCCGCCCGGGCTCGTTGTCGGGGTTGAGGGCGTCGATCAGCCGGAGCAGATCGTCCACGCCGGCGGTGGGGCCGACCTTCATCCCGATCGGGTTCCTGACCCCGCGGCAGAACTCGACGTGGGCGCCGTCGAGCTGGCGGGTGCGCTCGCCGATCCACAGCAGGTGGGCGGAGGTGTCGTACCAGTCGCCGGTGGTGGAATCGACGCGGGTCAGCGCCTCCTCGTAGCCGAGCAGCAGCGCCTCGTGGGAGATGAACACCTCCACCTGGTGCAGCACCGGGTGGCTCTCGGGCGTGACGCCCAGCGCGCCCATGAAGGCCAGGGACTCGGAAATCTTGCCGGCCAGCTCGCGGTAGCGGGCGGCCTGGGGGCTGTCGGCCACGAAGTCGAGCGTCCAGCGGTGGATGTTGTGCAGGTCCGCATAGCCGCCGCCGGCGAAGGCGCGCAGCAGGTTCAGGGTCGCGGCGGACTGGTTGTAGGCGCGCAGCAGGCGCTCGGGATCAGGGGTGCGCTCGGCGGCCTCGAAGGCCATGCCGTTGATGATGTCGCCCCGGTAGGACGGCAGGGTGACGCCATCCTGGGTCTCGGTCGCGGAGGACCGCGGCTTGGCGAACTGGCCGGCCATGCGGCCCACCTTCACCACCGGCTTGCCGCCGGCGAAGGTCAGCACCACCGCCATCTGCAGCAGCAGGCGGAAGGTGTCCCGGATGTTGTCGGCCGAGAACTCCTTGAAGCTCTCGGCGCAGTCGCCGCCCTGCAGCAGGAAGGCCTTGCCGGCCGCCACCTCGCCCAGCAGGCCCTTCAGCCGCCGCGCCTCGCCCGCGAACACCAGGGGCGGCATGTGGCGGATCCGCTCCTCGACCCGCTCGAGCGCCGCCGGATCGGGGTAGTCCGTCGGGATATGCTTGGCGGGCCTGGCCCTCCAGGTGTGCGGGGTCCAACGCTCAGTCATCACAGGGCATCCGGGAAAGAGGCGCGCATTTACTCCATATGGTGAAGCGAGGCAAAAGAGGCGGATCGGATGGGGAGCCCGAAAGCCGATGAAGCTTGCCTTGGCGTCCTTGCTTGCCGTCGCCGGCGCCGCCGCGGCGCAGGAGCCGCCGCCGCCCGCCCCGGCCGCCTTCGTCTTCGAGGAGATCGCCGAGCTCGCGCCCGCCGTCATCATGGGCGAGACCCCGACCGGGCGGCGCCAGGCCATCCCGATCACCGGCGGGACCTTCTCCGGCCCCGGGATCAAGGGGCGCATCCTGCCCGGCGGGGCGGACTACCAGCTGGTGCGCTCTGACGGCTCGGTGCAGGTGGACGCCGGCTACTTCATCCAGACCGACGACGGCGTGGTCATCCACGTGCACAACGTCGGCGTCATCGTGCCCGCCCCGGGCGGCGGCCTGGGCTACGCCTGGGCGGCGCCCAGCTTCGACGCGCCCACCGGGACGTACGACTGGCTGAACAAGGCCATCTTCGTCAGCCGCATCGGCCCGGCCGGCGACGAGGACCATCCGGCGGTGCGGATCACGATCTGGAAGGTGGGCTGAGCGCCGGCGCCTCAGGTCAGGACGAGGTCGGCCCGGCGGGAGGCCGCGCGGCCTTGTCGCAGCCCCCGATCTTGGAGCAGAAGCGGACCAGCATGTCCGCGCTCATGCTCCGCGTCAGGGTGGGGAAGTCCTTCATCAGCTGCGGCGTGATCGAGGGGACCTTCCGGATCATCGACTGGCCGGCCGGGCTCTCGTAGAAGCCGACCGCCTGGGCCAGCTCGTCCTCGCTGAAGGTCCGGGCGTAGATCGGCTCGGCCCGCTTGATGAGCTCCTGCATGAGATCGGCGGAGGCCTCCCGGGCCGCCTCGATCATCGGCTGGCGCCATTCGGGCCGGAAGCCGGGGATCCGCTTGATCTCCTCGTCCACCATCTGCGGCGCCATGGCGTCCATCATGGCCCTGAAGGTCTCGTCCAGGTGCAGCGCGGCGATCAGCCGCCGGCTGAGCTCCAGCGCGCGGGCGCTGGCCGGCGCCGGGGCCCCCGAAACCGCCGGGCCGGCCTGGGCCGCGGGCGGCGCCCCAGGCTGGGCGAAGGCGGGCGCGGCGATCAGGCAGACGGCCGCCACGGCCGCAAGGGTCATGGTCCTCATGGGCTTCCCCCTGTCCGGCCCAGATTGGAAGACTCCGGCCCGTTCCGCAATCTCAGGCTGCGCGCCTACCCGCCCACGCCCAGCTCGGGCGGGACGTACTTCTCGCGCATGGTCACCAGCTCCTCGGCCGCCGTCGGGTGCAGGGCCGTGGTCAGGTCCCACTGCTGCTTGGTGACGCCCATCTTGATGGCGATGGCGGCGAGCTGGATCATCTCCGGGCCGTCGTCGCCGCAGACGTGGCAGCCCACGACCTTCTGGCTCTCGGCGTCGACCACCAGCTTCATCAGGGTGCGATGCTGGCCGCCGTAGAAGGTCTCCTTCATCGGCCGGAAGACGGTCCGGTAGACGTCGACGGACTTGTACCTGTGGCGCGCCTCCGCCTCGGTCAGGCCCACAGTCCCCACCGGCGGCTGGGAGAACACCGCGCTCGGCACGCAGTCGTGGTCGTAGCGGGTCGGCTTGTTCCCGAACACGGTGTCGGCGAAGGCGTGGCCCTCGCGGATCGCCACCGGGGTCAGGTTGATGCGGTCGGTCACGTCGCCCACCGCCCAGATGTTGTCGACACTGGTGCGGGAGAACTCGTCGACGATCACCGCGCC
>Ga0164243_10001963_pt1 | contig 34527 bp, 29 predicted proteins | sample OricompcompostOP_FD_108781 | JGI IMG/M metagenome (GOLD analysis project Ga0164243, IMG submission 108781) | Organic Plus compost microbial communities from Emeryville, California, USA - Original compost - Organic plus compost (OP) | ecosystem: Engineered > Solid waste > Mixed feedstock >...
CGGACGGTCAATGACAGCGCGGCGACGATGAAGCTGACCGCAAGCTCGCTGTTTGCGGCATCCGGACAGACCTCGCAACGCGCGCAGAGCGCTGTGCAGGCGTCGAACGAAGCCTCGGCCAATGTCGCAACGGCCGCTACGGCTGCTGATGAAATGGCGGTGTCGATCGACGAGATCAGCCGCCAGCTGGTGCAGACGACGCATGTGGTGCGGCAGGCGGTCGACGAAGCCAACGCCACCAATGCCAGCATCAAGGAATTGATGGAGGCGGCGCAGAAGATCGACGCCGTGGTGGAATTGATCCGCAACATTGCCGGGCAGACCAATCTGCTGGCGCTCAATGCCACCATCGAGGCCGCGCGCGCCGGCGAAGCCGGTCGCGGCTTTGCTGTCGTTGCGTCGGAGGTCAAATCGCTGGCGGTTCAGACCGCGAAGGCAACGGAAGATATTTCCAGCCAGATCCTGTCGGTGCAGGCTTCGACCGGCAGCGCCGTCGATGCCATCGCCCGCATCACCGGACGGATGCAGGAGATCGAGAGCTTCTCATCGGCGGTGGCGGCAGCGGTCGAGCAACAGAATGCGGTAACCGGTGAGATTTCGCAGAATGTCTCCAGCGCCGCCAATGGCACGCATGACATCGTCGCCGTGCTCGATCAGGTCGCGCGGGCGGCCACCGATACGCGCAGCACGGCGGAAACGGTGCTGCGCTCGTCGGACGCTGTGGAACAGGCCGTCGCCCATCTGCGCGGCGAGGTGGAAAGCTTTTTGACGAAGGTGGCGGTTTAATCCCTCCCCTTTCAGGGGAGGGTGGCTGACCGCAGGTCAGCCGGGTGGGGTGAGGTCACGAAAGCTTGCCAGCAGCCCCCACCCGCCTCGCTTTGCTCGGCTGCCCTCCCCCGCAAGCGGGGGAGGGATAAAGAGCGCTACGCCTGGCTGGCCACATCCTTGCCGAGCGCCGCCTGGGCCGCGGCCAGTCGCGCGATCGGCGTGCGGAACGGTGAGCAGGACACGTAATCGAGCTGCACCTCATGGCAGAAGGCGACCGAAGCCGGATCGCCGCCATGCTCGCCGCAGATGCCGACCTTGAGCTTCGGCTGGACTCTACGGCCGCGCTCGACGCCGATCTTCACCAGTTCGCCGACGCCTTCGCGATCGATCGACACGAACGGATCGACCGGCACGATGCCGCGCGCGGTATAGGTGGTCAGGAAGCTTGCCGCATCGTCGCGGCTGATGCCGAAGGTGGTCTGCGTCAGGTCGTTGGTGCCGAACGAGAAGAATTCGGCTCCGCCCTCGCCTTCGGCGATCTTGTCAGCCATCAGCGAGGCGCGCGGCAATTCGATCATGGTGCCGACCTGATAATCGAGCGTGACGCCCTTCTCCTTCGACACCGCTTCCGCCATCGCATCGATGCGGGCCTTGACGATATCGAATTCGGCGCGCGTAGCGATCAGCGGCACCATCACTTCGGGCACCACCGGCTTGCCGGTTTTCGTGGCCGCTTCGGCGGCGGCTTCGAAGATCGCCCGTGCCTGCATCTCGGCGATTTCCGGATAGGCGATGGCGATGCGGCAGCCGCGGAAACCGAGCATCGGATTGAATTCCGACAATTCGGCCGCGCGGCCCTTGATCTTCTGCGGATCCGTGCCGAGCGCCTTGGCGACTTCGGCAATCTCCGCCTCGCCATGCGGCAGGAATTCATGCAGCGGCGGATCGAGGAGACGAATGGTGACCGGCAGCCCGCCCATGATCTCGAACAGCTCGACAAAGTCGCTGCGCTGCATCGGCAAAATCTTCGCCAGAGCCGCGCGCCGCGCCTTTTCATTGTCGGCGAGGATCATCTCGCGCACGGCCTGAATGCGGTCGGCCTCAAAGAACATATGTTCAGTGCGGCACAGGCCGATGCCTTCGGCGCCGTATTTCAGAGCGGTGCGCGCATCGGCTGGCGTATCGGCATTGGCGCGCACGCCGAGTTTGCGCGCCTTGTCGGCCCAGGACATCAGCGTGGCAAACTCACCGGACAATTCCGGCTCGATCATCTTCACGCGGCCAAGCAGAACCTGTCCGGTCGAGCCATCGATGGTGACGATGTCGCCCGCCTTCAAAGTCTGGCCGGCAACCGTCAGCGTCTTGGCGCTATAATCGACGCGCAGCGTGCCGGCGCCGGAGACGCAGGGCTTGCCCATGCCGCGCGCGACCACCGCCGCATGCGAGGTCATGCCGCCGCGCGTGGTCAGAATGCCTTCCGCCGCATGCATGCCGTGAATGTCTTCCGGCGAAGTCTCGATACGCACGAGGATGACCTTGCGGCCCTTCTCCTTCAGCGTCTCGGCATCTTCGGAGGTGAACACGATCTCGCCCGAGGCAGCGCCCGGCGAGGCCGGCAGACCGGTCGCCAGAATCTTGCGCTCGGCTTTCGGATCGATGGTCGGATGCAGCAGCTGATCGAGGGACGACGGATCGATGCGCGCGACCGCTTCGTCCTCGGTGATCAGGCCTTCGCTCGCTAGCTCAACGGCGATGCGCAGAGCCGCCTTGGCGGTGCGCTTGCCCGAGCGGGTCTGCAGCATCCACAACTTGCCCTGCTCGATGGTGAATTCGAGGTCCTGCATGTCGCGGTAATGCTTTTCCAGCACGCCGTAGATGCGGGTCAGTTCGGCAAAGGCTTCCGGCATCGCCTTTTCAAGCGAGGGCTTGTCAGAGCCGGCTTCCTTGCGGGCGAGTTCAGTGATTTCCTGCGGCGTGCGAATGCCGGCGACGACGTCTTCGCCCTGCGCGTTGATCAGGAATTCGCCGTAGAGCTTGCCTTCGCCGGTCGAGGGATTGCGGGTGAAGGCCACGCCGGTGGCGGAATCGTCACCCATATTGCCGAACACCATCGCCTGCACATTGACGGCGGTGCCCCAGCTCTCCGGAATGTTGTGCAGCCGGCGATAGGTCTTGGCCCGCGCATTCATCCACGAACCGAACACCGCGCCGATCGCACCCCAGAGCTGGGCTTTCGGGTCCTGCGGGAACGGCTTGCCGATCTCTTCCTCGACCCGCGCCTTGTAAAGCCCGACCAGCTTTTTCCAGTCATCGGCGCTCAGCTCGGTGTCGAGGGTATAGCCGTGTGCGTCCTTGTGCTCTTCGAGGATGTCCTCGAACAGGTGATGTTCGAGACCGAGCACGACATTGGCGTACATGGTGATGAAGCGGCGATAGGAGTCATAGGCGAAACGCGGATCGCCCGACTTTTTGGCCAGCGCTTCGACGGTCTCGTCATTGAGGCCGAGATTGAGCACGGTATCCATCATGCCCGGCATCGAGGCGCGCGCGCCCGAGCGGACCGAAACCAGCAGCGGATTGACCTTGTCGCCAAAGCTCTTGTCGGTCAGCCGGCCGATCTCGGCGAGCGCCGCATCGACCTCGCCGCTCAGCTCCTGCGGATAGTTTTCGCCATTGGCGTAGAAATAGGTGCAAACCTCTGTGGTGATGGTGAAACCCGGCGGCACCGGCAGGCCGAGATTGGCCATTTCGGCAAGGTTCGCGCCCTTGCCGCCGAGCAGGTTTTTCATGTCCGCCTTGCCTTCGGCCTTGCCACCGCCGAAGCCATAAACCCATTTCGCCATCGTCTTCAGTCCTGAAATAGCCGGGAAACCAGCCCGAACGGGCTGGCTGGTCTTGATCGATTATCGGCTCGCTTGTCCTTGGGGCCCTTGCCTCAAGCGGGTCGTCACACGTTTCTTATGGGTTGTCTTCCGGGCGTCTCTTGGCGCGTTTTTCGGCGGTTTTCAATCTTGACAAGCGATTCCGCGCCGCAGGTCAGAGACGCGGGGAGCGCTTATCTGAACAGGCCAAGGCCAAGGAGGCCAATCACGATCAGGTAGAGGGCGACGATATAGTTCAGCAGCCGCGGCATGATCAGGATCAAAACGCCGGCGGCCAGCGCGATAATCGGCTGCAAATTGGCAATGCTGATGGTCATGGATGTCTCCGGTAAGGACAATGAGGGTACAGCAAGGGGCGGACGGGCAGCACCTCGCGCCATGGCCCGGACTTCTGGCCCGGACCACGGCCCGTCCTGACTATCCGATTCCCGGCCTCAAGCGGCTTGGCGGCCGGGCGTTGAGCGCAGGTATATTTTTGTCGGGGAAGGCCCGGCGTGATGGCCGCCGGGCCGAGACAGGCAAAACAGGGGGATTATCCCTCGATCTTTGAGAAGTCGGCGACGGTGCCCGTCGCCTCGCGGATGCGGTTAAGCAGGAGAAGCCGATTGGTCCGCAGGGCCTGATCCTCGACATTGACCGTGACCTTGTCGAAGAAGGCATCGACCGCCGGCCGCAGCTTGGCCATTGCCGACATCGCGGCGGCATAATCCTCGCGGGCATAGGCGGCGCTGGCTTCCGGAGCGATGCTGCCCATCGCCGTCGCCAGCGCGATTTCCTCCGGCTCCTTCAGCAAGGCCGGATCGGGATCGCCGGTGTAAGAGCGGCCATCCTTCTTTTCCTCGATGCGCAGAATGTTGGCCGCGCGCTTGTAGCCCGCCAGCAAATTCTTTCCGTCGTCGGTAGCGAGGAATTTCGCCAGCGCATCGACGCGCCGCACGATGGTGAGAAGGTCATTGTCCTTCTGCAGCGCCAGCACGGCATCGGCCAGATCATGCCGCGCGCCCTGATCGCGCAGCTGCACTTTCAGCCGCTCGAAGAAGAAGTCGCGCAGGTCCGACCCGGTCACCGCATCGAAGCTCGCCTTCAGGCCGGACAATTCATCCTTGCCCTCGACCGCCTTGTCGACGAACTGGCGCACGAAGGTCTTGCCCTGATCGAGATAACCTTCCGTCGCAAGCCCGAACAATTCGGTGAGGTTGAGGCGCAGATTGTTGGACAGGATGATGCGGATGACGCCGAGCGCCGCACGCCGCAGCGCGTAAGGGTCTTTCGAGCCGGTCGGCTTTTCATCGATCGCCCAGAAGCCAACCAGCGTATCGATCTTGTCGGCGAGCGCGACGGCAATCGACACCGGATCGGTCGGCACGCGATCATTCGGACCGGCGGGCTTGTAGTGATCCTCGCAGGCGGCGGCGACGGAGGCATCCTCGCCCTGCGCCAGCGCGTAATACTTGCCCATCAGCCCCTGCAATTCGGGGAATTCGCCGACCACTTCGGTGAGAAGATCGGTCTTGGCGAGCCTGGCTGCGCGCTTTGCTTTCTCGGTATCGGCGCCGACCAGCGGCGCGATTTCGGCGGCGAGCTTTTCGATGCGGGCGATGCGCTCGGCCTGCGTGCCGAGCTTTTCATGAAAGACGATCTGATCGAATTTCGGCAGCCGGTCTTCCAGCTTCGTTTTCAGATCGGTCTCGTAGAAGAATTTCGCATCCGACAATCGCGCGCGAATGACGCGCTCATTGCCGGCGACGATGGCCTTGCCGCCGTCGCTCGCTTCCATATTGGAGGTGAGCAGGAATTTGTTAGCGAGCGCTCCGTCGCGCTTTCTCACCACAAAGCATTTCTGATTGATGCGGATCGTCGTGCGGATCACCTCGGGCGGGATCGACAAAAAGCTTTCATCGAACGAGCCCATCAGCACCACCGGCCATTCGACAAGGCCAGCGACCTCGTGCAGCAGGCCGTCATCTTCGATCAGCTCGAAGCCCTGCGCGAAGGTGAGGTTCTTGGCTTCGGTGGCGATGATCTCGCGGCGCCGCGCCGGATCGACGATGACCTTGGCTTTTTCAAGCTTGGTCATCCAGTCGTCCTGGCGGCGCACCTCGATCGGGCCTGGCGCCAGGAATCTATGGCCATAGGTGACGTTGCCGGATTTCAGACCGTCGATGTCCATCGCAACGATCTGCGGGTCCTCGGTTTCAGGGCCGAAGGTTGCGACGATCGCGTGCAGCGGCCGCACCCAGGTCAGCGCGCCGGGCTTGGCCGAAGCCGCGCCCCAGCGCATGGATTTCGGCCAGGGGAATTTGCGGATGACGTCGGGAATGATCTCGGCGATCACGTCGATGGCGTCGCGGCCGGGCTTCTCGATCACCGCGACGTAGAACTCGCCTTTCTTGGCGTCCTTTTCGATCTTGGCCTGATCGATCGAGGTCAGCCCGGCGCTTTTCAGAAAGCCGGTGATCGCGCCCTCCGGTGCGCCGACGCGCGGGCCTTTCTTTTCTTCGCGGATATCGGCCTGCTTGGCCGGCAGACCGTGCGCGGCCAGCGCAAGACGGCGCGGCGTCACGAAAGCTTTCGCGCCTTCATAGACGAGCCCGGCATCGACCAGCCGATCGGTGACGAGCTTCTTCAGATCGTCCATCGCCCGCGCCTGCATGCGCGCCGGGATTTCTTCGGAGAACAGTTCGAGGAGAAGATCGGGCATGGCTTATTCCGGGCGCTGGTGCTCCCCTCCCCCTTGTGGGGAGGGGTCGGGGGTGGGGGTCGTTGTCATTGCGCGCCGAATGACCTCCAGCACACCATCGATATTCGACATCACGTCGTTGTTCCAGAAGCGCAGGACGCGATAGCCATCCGCTTCAAAACGTCTTGTTCTTTCGTCGTCATAAGCGATGGCAGAGGCATGTTGTCCGCCATCGACCTCGATGATCAATTTCAAACCGTGGCAGGCAAAATCAGCAATGTAAGAGCCGATCTGCACCTGTCGTCGGAAGTGCCCGCTCGGAAGCTTCAGACGATGACGCAAATGCAGCCACAATTTCTGTTCGGCTTCGGTCGGCACGTGGCGCATGGCGCGCGCAAAACGGCGCTGCGGCGATTGCGATGACCGATCCGCAACCGCCCATCGACGTTCGTCATCCACGCGCTTCGCCGCCATCATCACGGCCCTCGCTCCGACCCCCACCCCTGACCCCTCCCCACAAGGGGGAGGGGAAACAAGCTGCGGTGTCACGCTCTCACCCCACCCCGCCGCCTGCGGCGGCGACCCTCCCCCTCCAGGGGAGAGTAAAGGATAGCGCCGATGCGTCCGCTCGTCGCCAAAGCAAACATCTTACAGCGCTCCACCCGCGTCAGTGGCGAGCCAGGCGGCGCCGCAGGCTTTCGCCAGTTCGCGCACCCGCAGGATGTAGCTCTGCCGTTCGGTCACCGAGATCACGCCGCGCGCATCGAGCAGGTTAAAGACGTGGCTCGCCTTGATGCATTGGTCGTAAGCCGGCAGCGCCATCAGATGGCGCGGCTTACTGCCCTCGCCTTCGGGCTTCTGCCAGCCGGCCTGCAGATATTTCTGACAGGCGGCCTCGGCCATCCTGAACTGCTCGAACAGCATGGCGGTGTCGGCATGTTCGAAATTGTGCCGCGAATATTCCTGCTCGGCCTGCAGGAACACATCGCCATAGGTCACCTTCTTGTCGTCGGTGCGGCCGTTGAAATTCAGATCGTAAACGCGCTCGACGCCCTGCACATACATGGCGAGGCGTTCGAGGCCATAGGTCAGCTCGCCTGACACCGGCGCGCATTCAAAGCCCGCGACCTGCTGGAAGTAGGTGAACTGGCTGACCTCCATGCCGTCGCACCAGCATTCCCAGCCGAGCCCCCAGGCGCCGAGCGTCGGGCTTTCCCAATCGTCCTCGACGAAGCGGATATCGTGAATATGCGGATCGATTCCGATCGCATAGAGCGACTGCAGGTAGAGATCCTGCAGGTTCTCTGGCGACGGCTTCAGGATCACCTGGAACTGGTAATAATGCTGCAGCCGGTTCGGGTTCTCGCCATAGCGGCCATCCTTGGGCCGGCGCGACGGCTGCACATAGGCCGCGTTCCAGGGCTTGGGGCCGAGCGCCCGCAAGGTGGTGGCCGGATGGAAGGTGCCGGCGCCGACTTCCATGTCATAGGGCTGCAGGATCACGCAGCCCTGATCGGCCCAGAAGCGCTGGAGCGCGAGAATGAGGCCCTGAAAAGAGCGCGTGGGCTCCGGCGCGGTTGCGGAGGCTGACATATCTGGCAAATTCCAAGGAGCAAGCGTGTGGCGTCTACCTATCGGCCGGGCCGAAACCGGTCAAGGAACCGGTCTTAACCGTGGCTTCGAATTTGCCTCCCGATCACGATGATTTTTCATCCCCTTGAATCGAAAATGGAAAGGCCAGTCCTTTCAACGCGCTAAGCGGCGGGCGGCCCCGCGGCGGGTAGCGATTTTTCGCCTCCCCACGACCGCCAGCCAATTGAAATCAAAGGGCGGGTTGGCCATGGTGCGCCGGGGACGCCCGGATGCCGTCCGCCGTCATTTCTTGTGAAGGACAATCATGAGCAAGCCGACCGTCATCATCGTGGGCGCTGACAAGGGTGGCGTTGGCAAGACGACCGTTTCGCGCACCATTCTGGATTACTTTACCGGCCGCAACGTGCAGATCCGGGCCTTCGACACCGAGTCCCCAAAGGGCACGCTGAAGCGTTTCCACCCCGAAATCACCGAAGTCGTGGACGTGACCCAGGTCCCCGACCAGATGAAGATCTTCGACACCCTGTCGGACTCGACGGTGACGCTGATCGACGTCCGCGCCGGCCTGCTGTCGACCACCCTCGCCGCCTTGCGCGACATCGGCTTTCTGGAATCGGCCAAGCGCGGCCAGATCCAGCTGGCGGTATTCCACGTGGTCGGCCCGTCGATCGCCTCGCTGAACGAGATCGCCGACATCGCGCCCTTCGTCGCCGATGGGAAATATTACCTCGTCAAGAATTTCATCAACGAGACCAGCTTCTTCGACTGGGACGAGACCACCTACAATTCATATTTCAAGAAGATCAAGGACGCCGTCGACATCACCGTGCCGAAGCTGAACGAGATGGCGTACGAGCAGGTCGAGCTGGCGTCGGTGCCGTTCGTGACCTTCATCGCCAACAAGGCGCAGAATGGCGACCCGGCCAACTACTCCTTCGTGCTGCGCGGCTATGTCCGCCACTGGCTCGGCAATGTCTGGGGGGAATTCGACCGCGTGAAGCTGATGGATGTCGTGTCATCGACGAAGAGCAGCGGTAGCGGCGATCGCGGCGGCAACCAGCGCGCCGCGGCGGCCGAGGCCGAGAAGACTTAAAACGTCTCCTGACAGACTCTTTTTACTCCGGACCGTCATGCTGCCCTGACCGGTCCGGAAAAGTTGAGCCCCGATGGCGCGGCTGACATCGATTTTCATTGTCTGTTCGCCGCGCCAGCGCGTCGGCAAGACGCTGGTCGCGCGGGCGCTGACGGAATTCATACTGGCCAACGGCAAATCGGCGGTCGCCTTCGATCTCAATCCCAATAACACCGCGCTGACGAATTTCCTGCCGCGCTACACCGCGCCCGCCGATATCGAAACCACGCGCGGGCAGATGGCGCTGTTCGATGAGCTGATTGCGCCGGGCGAAGTGGTCAAGATCATCGATCTTGGCGACGAGGTATTCTCGCGCTTCTTCACGCTGATCCAGACCATCGGCGTTGCCGACGAGGCGATCCGGCGCGGCATCGATGTGGTGACGCTGTTCATCGGCGATCCCGACGAGCGTTCGGCGCAAAGCTATCAGGATCTGCGCGGCATCCGGCCGATGGCGCTGGTGCCGGTCCATAACGAACAGATTGCCAATATGCGCGATTATATGGCGGCGTTTCCCAATCCGATCGCCGGCGAGCCACCGGTGCGCATTCCAGTGCTCAGCCCGTTCCTGAAATCGGTGGTCGACAAGCCCGGCTTTTCCTTCGACGATTATCTCGAACGCCCGACCCATACACGCACCGAATTGCATGAATGGATCGAGCGGGTCTTCGTCGAGTTTCGCGAGCTGGAATTGCGGCTGTTGATGCGCGAGCTGAAATTGTCGCTGACGCTACGACAGCCCTGAGCATCAAGGCTCAATGGCCTTCGAAGGCCACCAGCGTACGCACATTGACATCGAGCGCGCGCAATTTATCGGCGCCGCCGAGATCGGGCAGATCGACCATGAACACGGCGGCGACCACCTCGGCACCCATCTGCCGCAGCAGCTGAACGGCGGCGGTGGCGGTGCCGCCGGTGGCGATCAGGTCATCAACCAGGATCACCCGCTCGCCCGGCGTGACAGCGTCCTCGTGCATCTCCATTTCGTCGATGCCATATTCCAGCGAATAGGCGATGCGCACGCTCTTGTGCGGCAGCTTGCCCTTCTTGCGGATCGGCACGAAGCCTGCCGACAATTGGTGGGCGATGGCACCGCCGATGATGAAGCCCCGCGCCTCGATGCCGGCGATCTTGTCGACCTTGGCGCCGGCCCAGGGCTGCACCAGCTCATCGACGGCGCGGCGGAAACCGCGCGCCGAGCCCAGCAAGGTCGTGATGTCGCGGAAGATGATGCCGGGCTTGGGATAATCCGGTATGGCGCGGATCGAGGCCTTCAGGTCATGTTCTAAAGCAGGATTGGTCATAGCGGGTCTCAGGCACGAAGTCAGAATGCGAGGTCAGAATTTGGCGGGCAATCTGGCCAACCGGCGGGGGTAGCGCAACCGCTATTCCTTCATCTTGCGGATGATGGCGCCAAGAACGTTCGAATAATCGTCGGTCCAGACCCGTTCTTTGGGATCCGGCGGATTGGGCTCCCAGCCCTTGCCGGTGGCGAGCGCGCCCAGCGCCTGGTCGTTGCGGGCAACGGCGACGACATTGGAGCCGAACAGGTGGTTGTCGTCGTCATAGCCTTCGTCGGAATCGTTGACGCGCGAAATCAGGCCATTGGCCGCGGCGATGCCGGCGATCACATGCGCCAGCGTCATGTGCTTGTTGGAGATGTGCATCAGGATGATGCCGTCCGGCTTGATCTTGCGTGCATAGATCGCCATCGCTTCCTGCGTCATCAGATGGGTGGGGATGGCGTCGGATGAAAACGCATCGACGATCAGAATATCGTAGCTGCCATCAGGCGTATCGGTGAGGGTCTGGCGCGCATCGCCGATGATGATTTTTGCATCCGGCGCGCAGCCTGACAGGAAGGTGAAGCGGTCCCTGGCGATCCGCTCGACCGTCGGATCGATCTCGTAATAGGTCAGCTTGTCGCCATCCTGCATCTGGCAGGCGAGCGTACCGGTGCCGAGGCCAACGACAGCGGCATCGATCGGTCCGCCGCGCTTCTGTCGCGCCGCCCGCAGCCCCTCCGCCATCGGCGAGGCGTCGTGATAATAGGTCGTGGCGAGCGGACGACCAGTGATCGGATTGCCATTCTCATCGCGAATGCGCTGCGCGCCATGTTCGATGGTGCCGTGCCTGAGAATGCGGAACTGGCCGGCATCCGATTCCATGATCTTGTGCACGCCAAAGAAGCTGCGCACGAAATCGCGGCGGCCGGCGTCGGCGCCGAACAGCAAAACGAAGATCAGCGACGCCGTGATCAGTCCGGCAAAGATCGCGACATTGCGATGCAAGCCAATGGCGAGCACGAGAAGCGCGGCCAGCCAGAGCTTGAACGCATCGTCGTAGAATTCATAGCGCTGAACGTACCCGGCATAGAGCATCACGCCGATGCCGACGGCGACCAGCGCGCCGATGGCGAGCCAGATCTTGTTGCGCGGCCATGCAAGGCCCGGCCGGCACAAGGCCGCAGCAATGATCAGCAGCGGATATTCCGCCACCCAGGAGAAGATCTGCTGCGCGATCAGGCCAGCGAAAATGCCTCCGATCACACCGCCGAGCGACAGGCACAAGTAGAACGATGTGAGAAAGCGCGCCGGCGGACGGCGGCGCGCCAGTTCGCCGTGACACATCAAGGCAAGGATGAAGAAGCCGACGAGATTGATGGCGATGAGCAGAATGATGTTGTCGGCCGAGCCGAGCGCCAGCGACACGACGAGCAGACAGATCGCCACCGGCGCCACCAGCAGCACCAGCCAATGCGGCAGGATCGGCCGCGACTGGAAGGCAATGACGAAGGTCGCCAGATAAAGCGCGAGCGGCACCACCCAGAGGAACGGCGCGGCGGCCACGTCAGTCGAGATATGCGCGGTGATGGCGATCAGCAGCGCCGACGGCACGGCGGCGAGCGCGATCCAGATGAAAATGTCGCGCCAGGTCGGGGGCGTGCCGTCATCTGCGGCGATGTCCGGCAGGGCGTTGCGCGAGCGTATAAGACCGACGCCGCAGAGCGCGATCAGCGCGATCAGAATGTAGAAGCCGAAGGTCCAGCCGGAGGTCTGCTGCCCGAGCCGGGAGAATGGCTCGATGACGAAGGGATAGGCGAGCAGCGCAAGGAAGCTGCCGACATTGCTGGCGGCGTAGAGGAAATATGGGTCTTTCGCCGAAGGGTGGCCGGTGCGGGCGAACCAGGCCTGGAGCAATGGGCCATTGGCCGACAGCGCGAAGAACGGCAGGCCGATCGAGGCGCCGAACAGTCCCAGCAGCCAGAAGGCCTCGCCTTCCACCGGCGCCCGCCCCCAGGCGGCGGCGATCGACAGCGGCAGGCTGAGCGCCGCGACGATCATCAAAACGAGATGAATGACGACCGAGGTCCGGCCCGGCAGGTAGCGCGTCAGCAGATGCGCATAGGCATAGCCGGCCAGCAGCATCGCCTGAAAGAACACCATCGCCACCGACCACACCGCCGGCGTGCCGCCGAGCTGCGGCAGCACCATTTTGGCGAAGAGCGGCTGCACGGCGAACAGGAGCGCAGCGCTGACGAAAATGGCTGCGACATAGGAGAGCAGCAGGAACCGGGCAGACGGAGCGGATGCGGGCATGGATGATTGTGCAGGGCTGGAGGGCCGGATGGAGCGGGTCGCGCAACGGGGAGGACAAGGTCGCGCGAAGAAAAGGCGAGAAAAAGCCAAAGGCCCGGCTTTGTCGAAAAAGCCGGACGCTCTAGCGCTCCATCGGGTTGTCCCGCCGGGGCCGCTGCTTATAGCGCATCGGCGGCCTCGCCGTCACGGCGGCGTCTCGACACGGGCCTAAGCGTTGAGCACCCGCCCTGCCACCGCATCCAGCTTTTTCACGAGTTCCGGATCGCGCGATTCCGGCGCAGTGACCAAAGCGGTGTCGAGCGCGCGGTCCGAGCCGATCGGGCAAGGCTCATGCTCGCGCGGGAAGTCCTTGGCGAGGCGCGCCACCAGCTGCTTGGCCTTCTCGGCATTGCCGACCAGCACCTTGATGACATCCTGCACGGTGACGGCGTCGTGATCCGGATGCCAGCAGTCGAAATCGGTGACCATCGCCACGGTGGCGTAGCAAATCTCGGCTTCGCGGGCGAGTTTGGCCTCCGGCATGTTGGTCATGCCGATCACCGAATAGCCGAGCTGCTTGTAGGTGAGGCTTTCCGCCAGCGTCGAGAATTGTGGGCCTTCGATGCAAACATACGTGCCGTCGCGCACCACCTCGATCCCCGCCTCGCGCGCGGCCGCGGCAAGGTGGATGCGCAGGCGCGGCGACACCGGATGCGCCATCGACACATGGGCGACGAGCCCTTTGCCGAAGAACGAGCTTTCGCGCTTGTGCGTGCGATCGACGAATTGATCGACCAGCACGAAGGTGCCGGGCGGCAACTCTTCCTTGAAGGAGCCGCAGGCCGACAGCGAGATCAGGTCGGTGACACCGACGCGTTTGAGCACGTCGATATTGGCGCGGTAATTGATATCGGACGGAGACAGGCGATGGCCCTTGTCATGGCGCGGCAGGAACACCACCGGCAGCCCGGCCATTTCGCCGATGCGCAGTGCGCCGGAGGGCTCGCCCCAGGGGCTCGCGATCTTTTCTTCGCGCACATTTTCGAGGCCCGGCAGATCGTAGATGCCGGAGCCGCCGATGATGCCGAGAACGGATTTGGTCATGCTTGTCCCACTCCTTCTGTCATCATCCGCGAAGGCGGATGATCCAGTTTCGCCGCCTGTCTCGATCCTTGCCGAAAGCTGGCTGAACTGGATGCCCCGCCTGCGCGGGGCGTGACACCAACATTCGATTTCAAAAGCGAAGGGCCCCAATCGGGGCCCTTCGTCAAGATCAGGAATGACCCAGGATCAAGTGCGACCCTTGTATTCGGTCGGCGGACGCTGGCCTTCCAGCAATTCCGGATCATGCTTCACCGCGTGCCACACCTTCTTCTTGGTGAAATAGAGCAGCACGGCGAAGACCAGCAGGAACAGCATGACCTGCAGACCGAGACGCTTGCGCGCCTCCATATGCGGCTCGGCCGTCCACATCAGGAACGCCGTCACGTCCTTGGCATATTGCGCCACTGTCTGCGGCGAGCCGTCGTCATAGGTGACCTGGCCGTCGCTCAGCGGCGCCGGCATGCCGATCGCATGGCCGGGGAAATACTTGTTGTAATGCGTGCCCTCAGGCAGCGTGAAATCCTTCGGCGCCTCGGTGTAACCCTGCAGCAGCGCGTCGATGTAATCGGGCCCCTGCTCCTGATACTGGGTAACGAGGTCAGCCAGGAACCAGAAGCCGCCACGCTCATAGGTGCGGGCTTTGGTGATCAGCGACAGGTCCGGCGGCAACGCGCCACCATTGGCAGCGCGGGCGGCATTGTCGTTCGGGAAGGGCTTGGGGAAACGGTCGGCGAGACGACCCGGCCGCTCGAACATTTCGCCGGCATCGTTAGGACCGTCCTGGACCTTGTATTCGGCCGCCACCGCGGTTGCCTGCGGCACCGTGAAGCCCGGACCACCCGGCTCGGCGAGGTTACGGAACGAGACCAGCGACAGGCTGTGGCAGGACTGGCAGACCTCGCGATAGACCTTGAAACCGCGCTGCAGCTGCGCGCGATCGAATTTTCCGAGCGGGCCCGAGAACGACCAGGACTGCTTCGGCGGCAACTCGCCGCCTTCGGCAGCGATCGCGGGAGCGGCCATACCCAGCATCAGGGCGGCTGCAAGGATGGAGCGTTGCATCATCATCGTCTCTCTCCGCGCCATCAAGCTTTCTTCGGGGCTGGCGCCGACGCGCCGATCGGCACGCCGTCTTTCAGCACCGATTCCGCAATCGAATTCGGCAGCGGTTTGGTTTTTTCGAACCGCGACAGCAGCGGCAGAATGATCAGGAAGTGCGCGAAGTAATAGAAGGTCAGGATCTGCGAGGCGACGACATAGCCGCCTTCAGCAGGCTTGGCGCCGAGATAGCCAAGGCCCAGACACACCGCCACGAAGATCCAGAAGAACTGCCGGAACAGCGGACGGTAGCGCGCCGACCGCACCTTCGAGGAATCGAGCCAGGGCAGGAAGACCAGGATGCCGATCGAGGCGAACAGCGCCACGACGCCGAGCAGCTTGTTCGGGATGGCGCGCAGGATCGCGTAGAACGGCAGGTAATACCATTCCGGCACGATATGCGCGGGCGTCACGGCCGGATTGGCCGGGATGTAGTTGTCGGCATGGCCGAGATAGTTCGGCAGGTAGAAGACGAAATAGGCGAAGAACAGCATGAAGCAGACCATGCCGAAGCCGTCCTTGATCGTCGCATAGGGCGTGAACGGCACGGTGTCCTTGTCGCCCTTCGGCTCGATGCCGGCCGGATTGTTCTGACCGACCACATGCAGCGCCCAGACGTGCAGGACGACGACGCCGGCGATCACGAAAGGCAGCAGGTAATGCAGCGAGAAGAAGCGCTGCAGCGTCGGATTGCCGACGGCATAGCCGCCCCACAGCCAGGTGACGACGGTCTCGCCGATCCAGGGAATGGCCGAGAAGAAGTTGGTGATAACGGTCGCGCCCCAGAAGCTCATCTGGCCCCATGGCAGCGTGTAACCGAGGAAGCCGGTGGCCATCATCAAGAGATAGATGATGACGCCAAGGATCCACAGCACTTCGCGCGGCGCCTTGTAGGAGCCGTAATACATGCCGCGGAACATGTGGATGTAGACGGCGATGAAGAACATCGACGCGCCGTTGGAATGCAGGTAGCGCAGCAGCCACCCGTAATTCACGTCGCGCATGATGTGCTCGACCGAATTGAAGGCCATCAATTCGTGCGGCGTGTAGTGCATCACGAGGATGATGCCGGTGACGATCTGCGCCGCCAGCATGAAGGAGAGGATGCCGCCGAAGGTCCACCAGTAATTGAGGTTACGCGGTGTCGGATAGGCGATGAAAGACGAGTGGACGAGCCCAGCGATCGGAAGCCGCGCTTCCATCCATCGCATGAAAGCGTTTTGCGGCTGATAGGTCGAGTGTCCGCTCATGTCGGGAAACCTTTTCGGGAAAACCTTCGGTCGAAATCTCAAAGAAAGACCGGCCTCAGCCGATCTTGATCTTGGTGTCGTTCACGAATTCATAGGGCGGCAAGGCCAGGTTGAGCGGCGCGGGACCTGAGCGGATGCGCCCCGACGTGTCATAGACCGAACCATGGCAAGGGCAGAAATAGCCGTTATAGGGACCGGCATGGGTCAGCGGGATGCAGCCCAGATGGGTGCAGATGCCGATCAGGACCTGAAACTGCTCGTGGCCCTTCTTCACGCGCGCCGAATCCGGCTGCGGGTCTGGCAGGCTGGCGAGGTTCACGTCGACCGCTTCCTGAATCTCTTTCTTGGTGCGGTGATTCACGAAGATCGGCTTGCCGCGCCAGAACACCTTGATGATCTGGCCTTCGGCCACCGGCGACAGATCCACTTCGATCGGCGCACCTGCGGCGATCGTGGACGCGTCCGGATTCATCTGGGAAATCAGCGGCCAGGCGGTGAAAGCAGCGCCGACGGCGCCGACCGCTCCGGTTGCAACGTAAAGAAAATCACGGCGCGTATGTGCCGCCGATACTGTGGATGCCACGGTAAGGTCCCTCTTCCGACATGCCGGGGCCCGCGCGCGCTGCGAACCGCAAAGAGTGGACTTGACCGTCTTCGTCCCCCACGGCGGCGAGCGAACCGGCCACGTCCAGCCCTGAAAAGGCCTTCGGCAGCGATCCGGCGGCGTGTTATTGGCACCCTTACCGGGGGAGTGCAAGCCTGCCTTTGCAACAGAGCTAAAGAGACGCACAAGCCCTTCGCCCAGCGACGTAATTTTGTCATCCCGGACCCCGTATTTTGACCGACCGACACCCACTGGCGATTGCGCTTTATGAACCGGACATCCCGCAAAATACTGGAACGATTCTGAGGCTTTGCGCCTGCCTCGGGGTGGAAGCGCATCTGATCGAGCCGGCCGGCTTCCCGATCACCGACCGGGCGTTCCGGCGGGCGGCGATGGATTATCTCGACCACGTGACAATCCACCGGCATGTCTCCTGGACGGCGTTCGATTCGTGGCGGCGGGAAGAGAATCTCGAACTGGCGCTGTTCACCACCAAGGGCGCGACTTCCTATCTTGCCCACGATTACCGGCGGCGCGGCATCCTGATGTTCGGGCGGGAATCGGCCGGCGTTCCCGACCGGGTGGCGGAAGCGGCCGACACGCGGCTCGTCATTCCGGTACAGCCGGGGCTGCGCTCGCTCAATATCGCCATGGCCTGCGCGATGGCGGTCGGCGAAGCGATCCGGCAGACCCGCGCACAACTTTGACCCGCCGCAAAGGATGAGCCGGCAAAAATGCTATGGCTCGCCCGGGACAAGCCGTCCCGTCGCCATCACGATCACGCTTAAGGATGCATCGCGTGATGCATCAGTCTGGACGCCCGCATGACCATCGCCAAGCAACGCATGTCCGCCAACACCTTCCCCCTCCCCGATGAGGCGGAACTCGACCGCCGCAAGGCCGAGGCGCGCCGTTGGTTCGAAACTTTGCGGGACGAGATCTGCGCGGCATTTGAAAAGCTGGAGGATGAGGTGGCGTCGGGCCCGCAGGCCGACATGGCGCCGGGCCGCTTCGTGCGCACGCCCTGGCAGCGGACCGATCATAATGGCCAGCCCGGCGGCGGCGGCGTGATGTCGATGATGAAGGGCCGCGTGTTCGAGAAGGTCGGCGTTCACTGTTCGACGGTGTACGGCGAATTTGCCCCGGAATTTCGCAAGGACATTCCTGGCGCGGACCAGGACCCACGCTTCTGGGCCTCCGGCATCTCGCTGATCGCCCATTTGTGGAATCCGAACATCCCGGCGGTGCATATGAACACCCGCTTTGTCGTCACGACCAAGTCGTGGTTCGGCGGCGGCGCTGACCTTACTCCGGTGTTGAACAAACGCCGCACGCAGGAAGACGACGACTCGATCGCGTTCCATGCGGCGATGAAGGCGGCCTGCGACGCCCACAGCGCCATCGCGCCTTATGAGACATATAAAGCGTGGTGCGATGAATATTTCTGGCTCAAACATCGCAATGAGCCACGCGGCATCGGCGGTATTTTCTACGACTGGCATAATAGCGGTGACTGGGCGGCTGACTTTGCCTTCACCCAGGACGTCGGCCGCGCCTTCCGCGACACTTACCCGAAGCTGGTGCGCCGGAATGCCAGCACGCCGTATGGCGAAGCCGAGCGCGAGGAACAGTTGATCCGTCGCGGCCGCTATGTGGAATTCAACCTGCTCTATGACCGCGGCACGATTTTCGGTCTGCGCACCGGCGGTAATATCGATTCGATTCTCTCTTCGATGCCGCCTTTGGCAAAATGGCCGTGACGATCCCGATTGTGGCGAGAAGTTATCCACATGCGCCCGGGCAGATCGATACAAGAATACCGCCCACTGCCTCCCACCCAAAGTCGTTAGCGTTTTTTCGCAGTCGGCTTCGCGAAACACCCTGTTGCGATGCTCGACTCAGACGCTGACTGCTCGTTGCGAGCTATGCGACTCCGCAAAGTGCGTATCTGCGGGCGGTTTTGAACATTCGAAAACTGGATGACGCTGCAGCGTCGCGTTGTGCTGACTCGCGTCGCTCGCTTTGCGTGTTTCTGTATAACAATTGCTAACCCTATGGCTCGTCATTAAGCAGCGGTTAGCCTTGATTTTGTTGCGTTTGAACCACACTGCCTCGGTTAGTGGCGCGTACGGCGAATTGTGGCACTTTTTTAGTAAGTTCTGCCGCAATTGAAGCGTACACGAACACTGGGACGAACAAGTACGACGTCTTTCACCACACCCAAAACAATACGGGGGACTTTATGCGTTATCTTTCGACCATCGTGGCTGCTGGCCTTGTGCTCGGCACCGCGCAAGTCGCTTCGGCGGCTGACCTGGCCCGCCCGGTCTATAAGGCCGCGCCGGCGCCGGTGATGATGGGCTACAACTGGTCCGGTTTCTACGCCGGTATCAACGGCGGTTACGCTTGGGGCGAGCAGGACAACGTCCTCACCGCGCTCGGCGTTGGCGGCAACCTGAAGCAGGACGGTTGGTTCGGCGGCGGCCAGATCGGCTGGAACTGGCAGGCTCCGGGTTCGAACTGGGTCTTCGGCGTTGAAGTCGACTCGGCTTGGGCAAGCATCAAGGAGACCACCAACTTCGGTCTCGGCGTCAGCGCCACCAGCGAGATGGATTACTTCGGTACCGCTCGCCTGCGCTTCGGCTACGCGGCTGACCGCGTGCTGTGGTACGCGACCGGTGGTCTCGCCTGGGGTCATAACGACATGACCATCAATGTCGCTGGTCTCGGCTCTACCACTTCGGGCAACACCCATGTCGGTTATGCCGTCGGCGGTGGCGTTGAATGGGCGCTGGTCGACAACTGGACGGCCAAGGTTGAGTACCTGTATCTCGACTTCGGCAGCGAAAACTACTTCGGCGGCCCGGCCGGCGGCGGTTTCGAGTCCGACCTCACTGCTCACACTGTGAAGGTTGGTCTGAACTACCGCTTCGGCTACGGCAAAGGCCCGGTGATGGCGAAGTACTGATCCGGACATTGTCCTGATCTAGAGAAAACCCCGGCTTCGGCCGGGGTTTTTTTATGCGCGCGATGGTTCGGCGGCGAAGGGCTGGCGAATCGTGGCGTCGATCTAGGCGACCCGGGCTTTGGCGGCCGCGTCGGCGATCGCTGAAATGACGGATGGATCCTGCGGGAAATCCGCTGCGATCCAGGCCTCTTCCGCCGCGCGCAAGGCAGCGCCGAGGGCGGGGCCTTTTTCGATACCGCGAGCGATCAAATCAGCGGCTGAAATCGGCAGGACAGGAATCGGCCAGCGCCGGGATAGTTCGGCGAGCTCCCGCCAGATCTTGGAATCAGCATCCGCGGATGAGCGGCTCCAGGCCAGCAGCACCCTGTCCGTGAAAGCTTCCGGCCCCGACCGGTACAGCAGCGCGCGCGTTGCCTGCGGGGATAGATCGCCGTCTGCGAGTCGCCACCAGCCGTCAGCCATCGCTTCCAGCCGCTGAAATTCGCCATTCGACAGCCGCAGGCGCTCGAACAATCTCGCCGCGTCATCGGGGATAAACAGTGTCAGCGCGCCAAGGCGGCGGGTGGCGTCGGGCGCTAGATCCAGCACGGCCTCGATTCCAACCATCCGCTCGAGCGAGTGCGGCAAAGCCACCCCGCCGATGATCCGCAGCAACAATCCGGCCTCGGCCATCTGGGTGATGGCGGCGCCAACATTCCTTGCTACCAACAGCTTGGCGAGTTCGGCGCGGATGCGTTCGCGCGACAGGCTGGCAAGGCCATCGCGCCCGGCAATGCAGGCTGACAGGGCCGCAGGGTCAGGTTCACCCTCTCCGTAAGCTGCGTAGAAACGGAAATATCTGAGGATGCGAAGATAATCTTCCGCGATCCTCGTGCCGGCATCGCCGATGAAACAAACGCGGCGCGCTTCGACATCGGCAAGGCCGCCGACAGTGTCATGCACCGTCCCATCGCGCGTCACCGACAAAGCGTTGATGGTGAAGTCGCGCCGCTGCGCATCGCGCGTCCAGTCGCGACCGAACGCGACCTTGGCCTTGCGGCCGAAGGTTTCGACATCCTCCCGCAAGGTCGTAACTTCGAATGGCTGAGCATCGATGATCAGCGTCACCGTGCCGTGATCGATGCCGGTCGGCACCGCCCGAATGCCGGCCTTTCTGGCGCGGCGAATCACCTCATCCGGCAGCGCGGTGGTTGCGACATCGATATCGCTGACCGGCAGATCCAGCAGCGCATTGCGAACCGCGCCGCCGACCACGCGCGCCTCCTCGCCATCGCTGTCGAGCAGATCGAATACCCGCACGAGCGGGCTGGCCGTCAGCCAGGCCGCACCCGCGAGCAGCTTCGATCCGGCCGCCGTCATTTGAAGTGTCCAGGAATGAGCTTGCCGTCTTGCATGTGCGGCGGAACGTAATGCGAGCCGGCGGGCTGGCCCGACCATTGCGCCAGCAGAAACAGGCTGCCGAACAGCAGCACCAGCGCAATAACGGTCAGAATGCCGACGATGCGCCAATTCCACGACGACGTGTCGAACACGTTATTGCGGGACGCCAGCAGATAGGCGGCGTAGATGGCGAACGGCGCCAGAAATAGCAGCATTTCCGTCAGAAGCGGCCGGATCATGCGGCGTACATCCTCTCATACAGATTGCGGACAATGCCCGCCGTCACGCCCCAGATGTATCGCTCGCCGAACGACATCGCATAGTAAGTGCGCATCAGGCCCTGCCATTCGCGGCTATGTTTCTGGTGGTTGGCGGCCTCCATCATGAAACTCAGCGGCACCTCGAATGCATTGTCCACTTCGGCCGGATTGAGCGTGAGTGTGAAGCCGGGCGTCACGCGCGCCACCACCGGCACGATGCGATAACCGAGCGTCGTCATGTAAACGTCGAGATAGCCGATCGGATCGATCACATCGGTCGTCAATCCGATTTCCTCATCGGCTTCGCGCAAGGCGGCAGCGAGCGGTGTCGCATCGGTCGGATCGATCTTGCCGCCGGGAAAGGAAATCTGCCCCGGATGTTGCGGCAAATGCGCATTGCGCTGCGTCAGCAGCACCATCGGCTCAGCGCGCTCGATGACGGGTATCAGCACCGCCGCCGGTTTGATCGGACGAATAGCCGCAGTCGCTTTCGACACCGGATCGAGATCATGATCGCCGCGCAAGGGCAAGGCATCGGGATCGAACAAGCCAACCGGCTCATCGAAATTGAGGATGCGGCGGGCGCGGTCGAAAAAGTCGCTGCCGGATGGCAATGCGGCAGCAGCGGCAGATGGCAGCGTCATCCCTTCACATCCTTCAACTCGTCGGCCGCCAGTTCATCGGCCAACTCATCAGCTCTCGCCATCGGAAAGAATACGCCAGCCGATTCGACACCGAACATCATCGCACCATGACTCTCGCGCTCCTCGCCGAGCTCTGCGAGATCGTAAAAGAGCGGCCGCGTCAGCCGCGCCCATAAGCCGCGGCGGATATGGACATAAGGCTTAAGACCATCCGTCGCAGCGTCTTTCTCGAAGCGCAGGCCGTGCTCGGCGTCACAGGTGACCCAGTCATCGACATTGGTGCGAAACATCAGGCGCGGTCCGTGCGCGGTCTCCTGCCGCTGCATTTCCACCGCCTGAAACGGCGCGTCCTCGACAGTGATGCCGATCTTTTCCACCGGCGTCACAAGGTAATATTTGCCGTCCTCGCGCTTGAGCACCGAGGCGAACAGCTTGACCAAGGGCATCCGGCCGATCGGCGTGCCGAGATAATGCCACGTGCCGTCGGCGGCGATGCGGATATCGAGGTCGCCGCAGAAGGGCGGGTCCCAGAGATGGACCGGCGGCGGGGCTTTCGCGTCTTTCTGCTGCCGGATCGCCGCGGCGATGCCGTCCAGTCCGCTATCCGTCTGCCTTTGCTTCGCCATGGTTGTTCTTGAGCTTGGGGTTCGAGGGCCGGAAGCGCGAGATCCGTCGCATCAAGCTGATGATCGCCAGAAAAAGGTAACTCCGGCACAATAGCTTAAGCCGCTGGATTTCGGGACCGGCCAGGACGGAGTGGCACCAACCGGGTGGTTGGGCGGCGCGAACCCGTCCTGAGGTTCCCATTCGGCGCCAAGTCCGGGCGGGTCTGACGCGGCGCGGTTGTTGCATCTTATTCGGTGCATCGTCAGCGGTTGTTGCATCAGACGCGGTCAATATATGCCTTAATGGCGCGACGACAGAAGGAGTGAGGATATGCCGGCACCTGGCGAGAGCCTCGATACGCTGGAAGACATGATCGTCCGCGCCGCCGAAACCACCGCCGCCCATGCGCGCGCGGCGAAAGAGGCTGTCGGCACCGTCATTTTCGGTCAGGACAAGGTGGTCGAACAGGCGCTCATCACCATCCTGTCGGGCGGCCATGCGCTGCTGGTCGGCGTGCCCGGCCTCGCCAAGACCAAGCTGGTCGAGACCATGGGCGTGGTGCTCGGCCTCGATGCCCGCCGCATCCAGTTCACGCCGGATTTGATGCCCTCCGACATTCTCGGCTCCGAGGTGCTGGAGGAAAATCCCGGCGGCAAACGCAGCTTCCGCTTCATTCCCGGCCCGGTTTTCGCCCAGTTGCTGATGGCCGACGAAATCAACCGTGCCTCGCCGCGCACCCAATCGGCGCTGCTGCAGGCAATGCAGGAGCTGCATGTGACGGTGGCTGGCGCCAGGCATGACATGCCCCGGCCATTCCACGTTCTGGCCACGCAAAATCCGCTGGAGCAGGAAGGCACCTATCCCCTGCCCGAAGCCCAGCTCGACCGCTTCCTGATGCAGATCGACGTGGATTATCCCGACCGCGAGGCCGAACGGCGGATGCTGTTCGACACCACCGGCGCGGAAGAAGCCAAGCCGAAGGCGGCGATGAGCGCCGACGAACTCGTGGCGGCGCAGCGCCTCGTGCGGCGGCTGCCGGTTGGCGAATCGGTGGTGGAAGCCATTCTCGCGCTCGTCCGCTCGGCTCGTCCGGGCGGCGATGGCGGCGCGGCCGAAACGGCGATTGCCTGGGGCCCCGGCCCGCGTGCCAGCCAGGCATTGATGCTGGCGGTGCGCGCCCGCGCCTTGCTGGATGGCCGGCTCGCCCCCTCGATCGATGACGTGGTGGCGCTGGCAGAGCCCATTCTCAAGCACCGCATGGCGCTGACCTTTACCGCCCGGGCCGAAGGCGAGACCGTCGAGGCAGTGATCGGCCGCCTCAAGTCGCGGCTCGGATAATCGATGGCGGCCCCGCCCGACCTCCGGCTGTCCGAAAGCGATGCGGTCCGTAGCGCCAGCGGGCGTTCGCGCGTTCTTGCGGCGAGCTTACCGCGGCTGATGCTGGAGGCGCGGCGGATCGCCGCGACCGTCATCCATGGTCTGCATGGCCGCCGCCGCTCCGGCTCCGGCGAGAATTTCTGGCAATATCGACGCTTCATGTCCGGTGAGCCGGCGCGCCGCGTCGACTGGCGGCGTTCGGCCCGCGACGAACATCTCTATGTCCGCGAACAGGAATGGGAGGCTGCGCATACGGTCTGGATCTGGCCGGACCGTTCGCCGTCGATGATGTTCACCTCGCGCAAGGGCCTCGATTCAAAGCTCGACCGCGCGCTGGTGATCGCGCTGGCGCTGGCGGAGATTCTTGTTGAAGGCGGCGAGCGCGTCGGCATTCCCGGTTTGATGCGGCCGACCGCCAATCGAGCCGTGATCGACAAGATCGCGCAGGCAATGCTGCACGACAATGCCGAGCGCGAAAGCCTGCCGCCGTCATTTGCGCCTGCACCGTTGTCCGAAGTTGTCATGCTGTCGGATTTCTGGTCGCCGATCCCTGATTTTCGCGCCAGCCTTGCGCGTCTGTCCGGCGCACGCGCGCTCGTGCATGCGGTGCAGATGGCAGATCCCGCGGAAGAAACCTTTCCCTATTCCGGTCGCATCGAATTTCTTGATCCCGAAGGCAACGACACCGTGATTGCCGGCCGTGCCGAAACCTGGCGTGACGATTACATGCGCAAGCTGGCCGCGCATCGTGCGGCGATGCGCGCGGAGACCGATCGCATCGGCGCCAGCTTCATCATCCATCGCACGGACCGGCCGGCAAGCGAACTCGTTCTCGCGCTGCACGCGCGCATGGGTCAAGGTGGACCGGCTGTGTCGCGCACCCGTGATGTCGCTGATGCAGAGGTGCGGCCATGATGGGATTGCCGCTTGGCTTTGCCTCGCCGCTCATTCTGCTCGGCCTGCTCAGTCTGCCGGTGCTGTGGTGGCTGCTGCGGCTCGTGCCGCCGCGCCCGCAGCGATTGTCATTCCCGCCAGCGCGTCTGTTGTTTGACATCGCACCCAAGGAAGAAACGCCGTCGCGCACGCCGTGGTGGCTGACCTTGCTGCGGCTGTTGCTGGCGGCGTTGCTCATCATCGCTGCCGCAGGTCCGCTGTGGCGACCATCCGTTGCCACCTCCGGCGGCTCGACGCCGCTGGCATTGTTGATCGATGACGGCTGGGCCGCCGCATCGACCTGGGATGCCCGCATCCGCACCGGCGAAGATATTCTGTCGCGCGCGGAAGCCGATGGCCGCGCCGTCGCCATCGTTGCGATGTCCGATGCCGGTCGCGGCGTCACCTTGCAGCCGGCTGCCGCCGCCCGCGTGCAGCTGCGGCAAATGTCGCCCAAGCCGCATGCAATCGAACGCAGCGAAGCCCTGCCCGCTTTGTCGCGCTTCCTCAATGCCACGCCGGAGATCGAACTGGTCTGGCTGGCCGATGGCGTGCATCTGGGCCGCGCCGATGAGTTTCTGTCCGGGCTGAACAAGATCATCGGTTCGCATCCGCTCACCGTGGTGGAAGGCGGCGTGCCATCGGCTCTGGCCTTGAATGCGCCCGACAACGCCGCCGGCGCTTTGTCGGTGAAGGTGCAGCGCGCCACCACGCAAGGCGCACAGGATGGCGTCGTGCGTGCGCTCGATCTCAAGGGCCTGCCGCTCGGTGATGCGCGCTTCACGCTTGCCTCCGGCGAACGCGAAGCCACGGCGACCTTCGATCTGCCGGTGGAAATCCGCAACGACATTGCCCGTCTTGAAATTGCCGGCGAACGCTCGGCCGGTGCCGTGCAATTGCTCGACAAGCGATGGCGCCGGCGCAGCGTCGTCATCATCACCGGCGCCACAGCCGATACCGCGCAGCCGCTCCTGGCATCGACCTATTATCTGCAGCGCGCACTCTCGCCCTTCGCCGATATCCGCATGGGAGAGCGCGTGTCGCCGTCCGATGCGGTGACACGTTTTCTCGATCAGAATATTCCGATGCTGATCCTCGCCGATGTCGGCAACATTGTTGGCGATGCGCGCACGCGGCTGAACACATGGATCGAGAATGGCGGCGTGCTGGTGCGCTTTGCCGGTCCGCGCCTCGCCGCATCGAATGACGATCTCGTGCCAGTGCGCCTGCGCCGTGGCGGCCGCACGCTTGGCGGTTCGCTGTCATGGGAAAAGCCGCAGCCGCTTTCGGCTTTCTCCGCCGATGGTCCGTTCGGCGGCATGCCGGTGCCGAATGATGTCACCGTCAATCGTCAGGTGCTGGCCGAACCCGATGCCAATCTCGCCGACCGCAGCTGGGCAACACTCAACGATGGCACGCCGCTGGTCACCGGCGAGCGGCGCGGCAAGGGCATGATCGTCTTGTTTCATGTCACCGCCGATACCCGCTGGTCCGATCTGCCGCTGTCAGGCACCTTCGTCGATATGCTGAAGCGCCTCGTCGCGCTGGCCGGCTCCAATGCCAGCGCTGAACAGGCCGCCAATGAACGCGATGTCGAAACGCTGTCGCCGGCGCGCACGCTCGATGGCTTTGGCGCCTTCACCGCGCCGCCCGGCAGCGTCAAGCCGGTGCCGGCGCATTACTCAGGACATGCGACGGGCGATTACCCGCCCGGCTTTTACGGGCCACCGGAAGGATTGCTGGCTGTGAACACCCTGACCCCGGCCGACCGGCCGGAGGCGCTCGACACCTCCTCGCTGAATGCGCGGCGCGATGCCTACCGGCTCAGCGAGCCGCTGGATCTGCGCGGCCCGCTGTTTCTTGCGGGCCTGACCCTGCTGCTGATCGATGCGCTGGTGGTGTTCTGGCTCGCCGGCGGTCTGCGCCGGCTGTCGCGGCAGCGCAAAGCAGCGACGGCGGCGGGCATTGCGTTGGCACTGGTGTTCGGTAGCTATGATGCGGTCTCTCCCGCAAGGGCGCAGGTGTTGCCGCTGCAACAGCGGCAACCCGCTGCGCCCTCACGTCCCGGCCTCTCGCCTGCCGATGAGATGGCGATGAAGGCGACGCTGGAAACGCGGCTTGCCTATGTCATCACCGGCGACGCCGAAACCGACGCCGTGAGTAAAGCCGGCCTCAGCGGCCTGACGCTGTTTCTTGCCCAGCGCACCGCGCTCGAAGGCGGCGAGCCGATCGGCCTCGACATCGCCCGCGATGAGCTGAGCTTCTATCCGCTGATCTATTGGCCGATCGTCGCCAATGCGCCGAGGCCATCGCCGGAAGCTCTGGCGCGCATCGACGCTTATATGAAGCAGGGCGGCACCGTGCTGTTCGACACCCGCGACGCCATCATGGCGCCGCCCGGACCCGGCGGTGAATCGCGCAGCCCCGGCATGGTGGCGCTGCGACAGATCCTGTCCTCGCTCGACATTCCTGAGCTTGAGCCGGTGTCGAAGGACCACGTTCTGACCAAGACCTTCTTTCTCCTGCGCGACTTCCCCGGCCGCTTCGCCGGCGGCCAGCTCTGGGTGGAAGCGTTGCCAGCCGAAGACGATCCCGATGGTGACAGCGAGGCGCGACGACCCGCCCGCGCTGGCGACGGCGTCTCCTCGATCCTGATCACCTCCAACGATCTCGCCGGCGCCTGGGCGATGCGCAATGACGGCCAGGCGATGCTGCCGATGGTGGCGAATGAGCCGCGGCAGCGCGAAATGGCCTACCGCGCCGGCGTCAACATCGTGATGTACACGCTGACCGGCAATTACAAAGCCGATCAGGTGCATATCCCGGCCTTGCTCGAACGGCTCGGCCAATGAGGAGACGCATCACCTCATGAATCTCAGCATCTCCTTCGCGCCATTGGTGCCGGTCTATCTCCTCTGGGCCGCCGGCATCGTCGCGCTCATCATCTCCGCGCTGCTGCTGACCATCCGCAGCCGTGGTGCGCTGATGCGCGCAGCGGCCTTCGCGCTGCTGATCCTGGCGCTCGCCAATCCGTCCTTCACCCGCGAGGATCGCGATCCCATTCCGTCGGTCGTCGCCGTTGTAGTCGACAAAAGCCCGAGTCAGACCTTCGGCGACCGCGAGAAACAGACCGAAGCCGCGCGCGAAGCGTTGAAAGAACGGCTGTCGCGCATTCCCAATCTCGATGTGCGCATGGTCGAAGCCGGCGCCGCCGATGGCGAAACCGACGGCACGCGGCTGTTCAATGCGCTCAGCGCGGCGCTGGCCGATGTGCCCCCCGAACGGATCGCCGGCGCTTTCATGATCACCGATGGCCGCGTGCATGACGTGCCGGCCGATGCCGGCGGCCTTGGCTTTGCAGCCCCGCTGCATGCACTCGTGACCGGCGTCGCCAATGAGCGCGATCGCCGGGTAGTGCTGACGACGACGCCGCGTTTCGGCATTGTCGGCCAGTCGCAGACCGTCGGCTTCCGCGTCGAGGATCAGGGCGTCGCCGCCTCCTCCGCGCGCATCACCATCCGCCGCGATGGCGAGCAGATCGAGACCCGCACCGTCACCACCAACGCGCCGGTGCGGGTGCAGATTCCGATCGCTCATGCCGGGCCGAATATCGTCGAGATCGAAACCTCGCCCCTCGACAACGAACTGACGCTGGTCAACAACCGCGCGGTCGTGTCGATCGATGGCGTGCGCGACAAGCTGCGCGTGCTGCTGGTGTCCGGCGAGCCGCATGCCGGCGAACGCACCTGGCGCAACCTGCTCAAGTCGGACGCTTCGGTGGACCTTGTGCACTTCACCATTCTGCGTCCGCCGGAAAAGCAGGACGGCACGCCGATCAATGAATTGTCGCTGATCGCCTTCCCGACCCGCGAATTGTTTCAGCAGAAGATCGGTGAGTTCAATCTCATCATCTTCGACCGTTATGCGCGGCAGGGCGTGCTGCCGATCGTCTATTTCGACAACATCGCCCGCTATGTCCGCGACGGCGGCGCGGTGCTGATCGCCGCCGGCCCGGATTACGCGAGCCAGACCTCGCTGTGGCGCACGCCGCTCGATGCGGTGCTGCCGGCCGAGCCGAGCGGCACGATGATCGAGCAGCCCTTCCATGCGCGCTTAAGCGAGATCGGCAAGCGCCATCCCGTCACCCGCGCGCTGGAAGGCGGCGCGCAGGAGCCGCCGCATTGGAGCCGCTGGTTCCGGCTGGTCGATACCCGCAACGCCCAAGGCAATGCGGTGATGGAAGGCCCGGACGGCAAGCCGCTGCTGGTGCTCTCACGCGAGGGCGAAGGCCGCGTCGCGCTCCTTCTCTCCGATCACATCTGGCTGTGGGCGCGCGGCTATGAAGGCGGTGGCCCGCATCTCGATCTGCTGCGCCGTCTGTCGCATTGGCTGATGAAGCAACCGGACCTTGAGGAAGAAGCGCTGCGCGTCGTCAGCCGCGGTCAGGATCTCAGCATCGAACGCCAGACCATGGCCGAGACGGTCGAGCCGGTGACGGTGACGACGCCATCGGGCGAAACCCGCACCATCACCTTGCAGCAAGCCGAGCCCGGCCTGTGGCGTGGCACGACGCCGGCCAATGCGCTGGGTCTGTGGCGCGCGACCGATGGCAAGCTGACAACGCTGGTCAATGTCGGGCCGGTCAATCCGCGCGAATTTGCCGAAGTCACATCGACGGTCGATACGCTGAAGCCGATCACCACCGCCACCGGCGGCGATGCGCGGCGGCTCGATGACAATGGCACGCTGACCATGCCGCGCATTGTCGGCGTGCGCTCGAGCGAGACTTTCCGTGGCGCCGATTGGCTCGGGCTGAAGCTGCGCGATGCCTCGGTGCTGCGCGGCATCGGCGTGCTGCCGATCTTTGCCGGCGTGCTTGGGCTGTTGCTGCTGATTGGTTCGCTGGCCGCGACATGGGCGAGAGAGGGGCGGTAACTCTTATCCCTCCCCGCTTGCGGGGAGGGTCGGTGAGCGAAGCGAACCGGGGTGGGGATCTTCCAACAAGCAACCCCACCCGTCTTCGAGCTTCGCTCGAAGCCACCCTCCCCTTTCAGGGGAGGGATTTAAGCGGCGTCCGGCCAGTCCGGCAGCACCGCGCCCTGCACGCCCTCGAACGCGCCTTCGGTCAGTTCGACCACAAGCAGACGGGCGGGATCGACTGGCCCCGGCATTTCCACGCGGCCGCGCGGCACGCGCTTGAAGCCGACGCGGGCATAATAAGGCTCGTCGCCGACGAGAATGATCAGCGTGTGGCCGCGCTCCCTGGCATTGGCCAGCGCCCGCTGCAGCAAAGCCAGCCCGATGCCGCGATCGCGGAATGGCGGCTCCAGCGTCAGCGGGCCGAGCAGCAGCGCCTTCGTGCCGCCGATCCGCACCGGCGACAGCCGCACCGAGCCGACCAGCAGGGTGCCGACGCTGGCCGTGAAGGACAGATCGAGGCTATGGCCGATGCCCTCGCGGATGCGGAAGGCGGTGCGCGCAAAGCGCCCCGGCCCGAAGGTCCGCTCATGCAGACGCTCGATCGCGGTGGCGTCGTCTTCGGTTTCCGGCAGGATGGTGATGGAGAGGTCGGTCATACGGCACAGATAGCGGCTGAGGGTGGGCCACTCAAAGCATTTCGGCCGGCGAGGCTCTATCATTCGGGGCCATCGAAATCCACCGCCCGCTCGCTGGCCCCGCCGCCGGCATTTCGGCCTTGGCGAACATTCAGCCTTGGCGACCCGCGCCATCCCGGCCATATCAGGGGCCACAAATCAGGGAGCACGCGATGGGTTTCTTTCTGGACGGCGTCTGGCACGACCAATGGTATGACACCAGCGAAACCAAGGGCCGCTTCCAGCGCGAAGCCTCGCGCTTCCATAACTGGATCACCGCCGATGGGTCCTCAGGACCGACCGGCGATGGCGGCTTCAAAGCCGAGGCCGGGCGCTATCACCTTTATGTCGCGCTCGCCTGCCCCTGGGCGCATCGCACGCTAATCTTCCGCAAGCTGAAAAAGCTGGAAGACCTGATCGGCGTGTCAGTGGTGTCGCCGATCATGCTCGAGCGGGGCTGGACGTTCGAGAAAAGCGAAGGCTCGACCGGCGATCCGCTTTATGGCGCGAAAACGCTTGGCGAAATCTATCTCAAGGCCAATGCGAAATATTCCGGCCGCGTCACGGTGCCGGTGCTGTGGGACAAGCAGCGCGAAACCATCGTCAGCAACGAGTCAGCGGAAATCATCCGCATGTTCAACAGCGCCTTCAATGCGCTGACCGGCGACAGCACGGACTATTACCCCGAGGCGTTGCGCGGCGAAATCGACGCCATCAACAAGCCGATCTACGAAACGGTGAATAACGGCGTCTATCGCTGCGGCTTTGCGACCACGCAGGAAGCTTATGAGGAGCCGTTCTGGCAATTGTTCAAGACGCTCGACATGCTGGAAGAACGGCTCAGCCGGCAACGCTATCTCGTCGGTGGCACGATTACCGAAGCCGACTGGCGGCTGTTCACGACATTAATTCGGTTCGACGCCGTCTATGTCGGCCATTTCAAGTGCAATCTGCGCAGGATCGGCGATTATCACAACCTGTCGAACTATATGCGCGAGCTGTATCAGTGGCCGGGCATCGCCGAGACCGTCGATATCGACCAGATCAAGCAGCATTATTATCGCAGCCACGCCACCATCAATCCGACCGGCATCGTTCCGGCCGGGCCGGCGCTCGATTTTAATCGCCCGCATGATCGCGCCCGCTTCGGCTGATCGCGTGATGTGACGAGCCGGCTTCGTTCGCGCGCGGCTGGTTGCGCGCCGCGGCGGGCTTCGTCATGCTGGCGCCCCTCTCCTGTTCCCTCCCTCGCCAAAGGCTGTCCCATGCGCTGCGCCATCCTCGACGATTATCAGAATGTTGCCTTGTCCATGGCCGACTGGTCGAAGGTGACTGGCGATATCGATGTGACTGTCTTCAACAAAGGCCTTGGCGATAACGCCGCGATTGCGGAGGCGTTGAAAGATTTCGAAATCATCTGCCTGATGCGCGAGCGCACGCCCTTCCCGCGCGCTTTGTTCGAAAAGCTGCCGAAGCTGAAGCTCTTGGTCACCAGCGGCGCCCGCAATCTTTCGATCGACATGGCCGCCGCCAAGGATCACGGCGTCACGGTCTGCGGCACCGATGGCGCCAAACATCCGACCGCCGAACTCGCCATCGGCCTGATGCTTGATCTGGCGCGTAATATCAGCATCGAGAATGCACGCATGAAAGCCGGCGAAGCCTGGCAATCGACGATCGGTCGCGATCTTTATCAGCACACGCTCGGCATTCTGGGTCTCGGCAATCTCGGCGGCCGCGTCGCCAAGGTGGCGCAGGCGTTCGGCATGCGCGTTCTCGCCTGGAGCCAGAATCTGACGAAGGAGCGATGTCAGGAGCTCGGCGTCGAATATGCGACCAAGGAGGACCTGCTGAAGCAATCGGACTTTGTGACCATTCACATGGTGCTGTCCGATCGCTCGCGCGGCCTGATCGGCGCTGAGGAATTGTCGCTGATGAAGCCGACGGCCTATATTATCAACACCTCGCGCGGGCCGATCATCGATGAGGCTGCGCTGATCGCGGCCTTGCAGAACGGCACCATCGCCGGCGCCGGGCTCGACGTCTTCAACACCGAGCCGCTGCCGCGCGATCATCCTTTGCGCAAGCTTCCCAATGTCGTGCTGACACCGCATCTGGGCTACGTCACGCAGGACGGCTATCAGATGTTCTATGGCGGGATGGTCGATGCCATCCGCGCCTTTCTCGATGGCCAGCCGATCAAGGTAATCGGCTAAAAACATCGCGAGGCTGTGACCACCGCCGCGCTTCGGTGGTGGTGATCCGAACTCCCGCGCATTTCCTCCACATCCGGCGACAGCAGGGGCTGAGATGCCCCTGGCACAACGCAGATTTTCCAGTTGACTACATACCAACCGGTTGGTATGTCGTCATTACAGGAGGAATGGCGATGCAGAGCCCACCGCAAAAGCGAGATGCCAGACAGAAGCTGCTCGACGCTGCGCTGACGGTGATCCGCACCAAGGGTTATTCCGCCACCACGGTCGATGAGCTCTGCGCGGCCGCCGGCGTCACCAAGGGCGCATTCTTCCATCACTTCAAAAGCAAGGATGCGCTTGGCGTCGCCGCCGCAGACCATTGGTCGGAGATGACCGGCACGATGTTCGCGCAAGCGCCCTATCACCATCATGCCGACCCGCTCGACCGGGTTCTGGGTTATGTCGCCTTCCGCAAGGCGCTGCTGCAGGGCGAGCTGCCGGATGTCACCTGCCTCGTCGGCACCATGGTGCAGGAGACTTACGACACCATTCCCGCCATTCGCGATGCGTGTGACCGCAGCATCAGCAACCATGCCGCCACGCTGGAAAGCGATATCGAAGCGGCCATGCGCGCTCGCAACATCCAATCCGAGTGGACCGCCCGCTCGCTTGCCCTTCATACGCAGGCCGTTCTTCAGGGCGCTTTCATTCTCGCCAAGGCGAAAGGCGGGTCACAGATCGCGTCCGACAGCGTCGATCATCTCACGCGCTATCTGACGCTGCTTTTCAGCGCCGGACATCACCAACGTCAGTCCTGACACACACAAGGAGAGGAACGTCCATGCCCAGCACAATCAAGCTCCATCGCGTGATCGCAGCCAGGCCGGAGAAAGTCTATCGCGCCTTCGTGGAGAGCGATGCATTGGCAAGCTGGCTGCCACCTTATGGCTTTCTCTGCACGGTCCATGAAATGGACGCGAAGGTTGGCGGCGGCCACAAGATGTCGTTTCGAAATTTTACGACCGGCGAAAGCCATTCGTTTGGCGGCACCTATCTCGAAATCGTTCCGGGCGAACGCCTTGTTTACACCGACCGCTTTGACGATCCCAATCTCCCCGGCGAGATGCGCGTGACGGTGACTCTGAAGCCTGTATCGGTCGGCACCGAACTCAACATTGAGCAGGCCGGTGTGCCCGATGTGATCCCGGCTGAGGCGTGTTACCTCGGCTGGCAGGAATCCTTGCGTAAACTGTCAAAGCTGGTGGAGCCGGAAATCTCGTAACTCTAACTCCCTGCCCCGCGCCTACCATCCCTCGCGCGAGTCTCCCTCGCCGTTCGTCCCCGCGAAAGCGGGAACCCAGAATGCTTCCGCACGTGCAGTGCTCTTGACTCTGGATCCCCGCGTTCGCGGGGATGAGCGGAGTGTGGGGTTGGCGTCTCGCGAAAAGTAATGAAGGCAAGCTGCCGCTGCACACTCCGCTGTCGTCCCCGCGCAGGCGGGGACGACCGGAGTTGTTGGCTCCGCGGCCTCTCGGCCTCATCCTGAGGAGCATTGCGAAGCAATGCGTCTCGAAGGATCGGGGCCGCCCTCGTTCTTCGAGACGCGGACTGTGTCCGCTCCTCAGGATGAGGGCGAGTTGGACTTGACATTCCCACGTAAATAGGAATATAGTCTCCTTATCCCGTCCCGTTGAAGGGGCGTCTGATCAAGCGTCGAAAGACGTGGGGCGGGGTGCGGTGGTTATGCGGTGAGGAGGACGTGACCTCGCGGCATGACCGGTTCAAGCCTTTGTCTCGCCAGGCTCGCCGCCGGTGGGAAGCGGTGGAGGATTGTCCACCGGGGACGAAGGAGCAGACCGTCACACACCGCGCGCGGAA
>Ga0164243_10001964_pt1 | contig 34523 bp, 56 predicted proteins | sample OricompcompostOP_FD_108781 | JGI IMG/M metagenome (GOLD analysis project Ga0164243, IMG submission 108781) | Organic Plus compost microbial communities from Emeryville, California, USA - Original compost - Organic plus compost (OP) | ecosystem: Engineered > Solid waste > Mixed feedstock >...
ATCTGCCAAGTCATCCTCGCATGATTTCGAAGGATCAGATCAGCTTCCTCCGCAAGATGCTCAACGATGAACTCGATGAACTGGAGGAAGCAAAAAACGTAATACAGTTTGCAGATGCTCTTCTAGACATAATTTATTATGTAGTAGATCAGGGATTGAGGCATGGGGTCAATCTGGATAATCTCTTTTTACATGTACATTCTGCGAATATGCGTAAGCGTTTTCCTGATGGTACATTCCACAAGAGAGAGGACGGAAAAGTTATCAAGCCAGAAGGGTGGCACGGACCAGATCTTGATCTGGCGAATGAGATGATCGAGCAGATTCTGCATGGGTCATTTACAGAGTATAATACGTATATGGATCACTGGTATATTGTCAGTCCATATACTCATGATGATCCGCAGGTGTTACAGGATCGTTACAATTCTGCCAGTGAGCTTGCAGCCTATCTCATTAACTCAGAGAAGATAGTTTATTCTCCGATCTCTTCTTGGCATGACATTGCCAGTAGGTTTTCTCTTCCGGTTGAGTTTACTTTTTGGCGGAGATTGAACTATTATTATATACGAACTGGCAGAGGCATAATTGTGAGCATGATTTCAGGCTGGAACCGCTCAGTAGGAGTCCTATCTGAGATCAACTATGCTCAAATAATGGGCAAAGAGATAATCTACGCAAAGAGAAACGAGGATGGATCATTCAGTTTCTACAACAATCCAGGCATGGAGCGTGAAGTAGATATTCAGAAGATCTGATTACTCGATTTATTCCTGGCCTTATAAGCCACGCAGATTACTACCCATACAATCACACCAGCTACCTAGCGAGCGCTTGAAATTCGCAACGCTGGGCGGGTAATATCCACCCAAACTCATAACCGGAAACAATGCCACGTAAACCCGATCTGATCCGTTTTCAGACTTCAGGACCGTATGGAGTTGATACTGACCGTATTGCTGAAAAGCAACCGGAGGTCAACCAGTCCTCCGCCGAGGCCGCAGGTTTCGCTAATCCTGCTGAGGAACGTATCGACATGAAGAGCCGTACCCTGGAGGGCACGTCTCAGCTGCGTCTGAAAGGCGAAGAGCCTGTCAACTCCCCGAACGCACAGATTGACGCCACGAAGCAGGATATATCGCCTGCCGTGCAGCGTGAAAAGATCATTAAGGATATGGACGACGCCTATATGGAGTCTCTGCTTCCTCCGGAAGAGCCTGCTGCGTAAAAGAGAATCGGCTATATCGCAGACGACTGGAAAATCCCCGGTTATCGCCAGGTAACCGGGGATTTTTTACTAATTCAGTACTTGACAATCTGTATTCATTTTTGTATATTATGCATATTCACCCTACATACTGGCAAGAATGGGATACAGACTGGTACACATGCAGTGCGAGCATCCAGGGTGCTTGCAGCACTTCTTCAGGGCGATACCTGATGGCGACTTAGAAGCAAGACAGGCACCCAGATGCCATACTTGCCAGTCATATCCTATCCTGAAGAAAGTTTACCACAATGGAAGAGAAGCCGCATCAAAATTCGGAGTATATTTTCGATCTGTTCAAGGATCTGAGGAGTTACATGGTTGGACGGAAGATGAGGATGAATCTTGGAGATCAAGTACGTCGCGAGTGCGGTACGCCCCTCTCTGGATCTCGCTCAGAAAAGACCTATCCGATCTCGGTTGGAGGTGAGGGCGAGCATCTGCCGTCAACGTACCTGGTTAAGACGCGCAAGGGATGGTTTTCTGGCGAGACAGCCTATTGCGCTGGAGCTGGCATGTATAATGCAATTTATGCCAGCGCAGTACAGGATGCAAACTTTGTTGATCTGTAATGGCTACAACAATAGTTCTGACCCGTTTCTTCCCTATGCCCGGAGACAGGTATCAGAAACAAACGGTCACTGTGGACGTGCTTAATATCAAACGCACTGGACCATCAGCTAATTATCCTGACAAAGCATGCATTTATCTCAAGAAGGCAGATCCTCTTATCGGACTGTCTCTTGTAGTAGACTACAAGGAGTTTGAAGATGAGCTTCAATTCTTATCACGTCGATAGACTCGAGATGGGGGCCAGAATCTATGTGGACGGCATCGGCCCTGCTCTCTTTATCAGGCGAGTTAGGCATCTGGAGCCAGCGCCATCAATCATCTGCCTCAAGCAGGTGCATTACCAGTATGGCATGGCGGATGGTCTTGTTATCTATGCGGTCCAACCTAGTCTGGTTCACATGGAGGAGGCAGATATGAAAATGTCTCCTATCATGAGCAACATGAACGAGTCTGCTGGCAATGTCCAAATCGTAGAAAAGATCAGATTCGCATGAAAACCCCTGCCACCACCAAAGAGATCCCGTACATCCAACGATTCCTCCGTGCTTCTGGCCTCTACAAGGACCGCATTGATGGCATCTGGGGAAAGAACTCCCGCGAAGCACTCGAGAAGTTCGAGAGGATGTACTTCGAGTTTAGAGATAACCTGGCCGAGTTTGACACGCGCTCTGAGAGCAATATCAAGACGCTCACCCTGACAACCCAGGTATATGCCCGTCTATTCCTTCTCAATCTTCGAGATAAGGGATGGGATGTTCGCATCATCTCGGGAACGCGTACATATGACGAACAGAACGCTCTTTATGCACAGGGAAGAACTGTCAAAGGAGCCAAAGTCACCAACGCTAAGGCAGGTGAGAGCTGGCATAATTTCGGATTGGCCTGGGACGTTGGGATATTCAGAGACGGAGGGAGGGAGTACGTACTGGATGTTAAGGAATACGCCAAACTCGCTCAGGATGCAAAGCTTATCGGTATTCCCAATCTGGTATGCGGTATAGATTGGAAGGGATTCCCAGATCCACCGCATTACCACATCCAACCTTCTGGTTGGACAATCAGCAGCATCAAGGAGGCATTTGATAGTGGACTCAGATTCCCGACCTAACGAGGCGTTCTTAGAGATCAGGACAGAACTCAGGGGCTACACAGTCCTCGTCGATGCAAAAGGCATAATAAAATTCATCGATGAGGACGAGCTTCTGCCCTATATTGGTACAAAATGCACAGACTTCATAGTTCAGCAGAAGCAGCGCGGGACGTTCAGGGAGACTGTGCTAATACATAAATAGAATGAATGATCCGTTATACATTCCAGGATCAGTTTACTTGTCACGAATGGTACTCGTGGCAGACAACTGTCCTCGTCCGAAACTTCGTATCTATCAAGACAAAGTTTATTATATCGCAGAACGAATAATGCGCTTCTGCATGGACGCGAATCCACTGTATACGTTCAAAGGCCTGGACATTGGATTCGGAGATGAATTTGTTACCTTCCTCCTGCGCTACACCCATAAGCTGACAGGCAAGGAGGCGCATACTGGATTTCAGCTTGAGGAGAAATTCTTCAGGGCTATGGAATCCGGATACCCAGGATCAGACCTAGAATCACAAACGCAGCTCGTAGCAGAGACGGTAGAGAAGCAGGTGAAGAACGGGCCTCAAAAAGCACGCAGTAACTGATGGCAGAAGCAATCCCCTTTGAAGTTCTGGATGGATGCATTAACCCAGACTTCAAGCTACGCCCAGGAGTTTACCTTACTAACGGATCTTATATCGAGATCAACAACGATAACACTCCACCTCAGGATAATATTCTCGGCGCCAACGTCCCATCCAGGATCACCCGATTCAGGACTAACGGACTGATGCTCAAGATATGCGAGCATCAGCGCCTGAATGCTTCAGGAACGGGTATTGAAGTGTACAGTGTGACAGGGCATGTCAGGAAAGATGATACTGTCCTTAAGAGATTCTATGGCGACACTGCAGAAGAGATCAAAGCCAAGTTTGTGGCCTGGCTGAAGAGGGAACTGGACAGAAAGGTGGTATAAATAAAAAAGGGGAACAGATTTCTGTTCCCCTTTTTTTACCTCATCAGGCCACTAGATCGAGATGTCGCTTCTCCCGCTTTACTGGACGGATGTTCTCTACGCCTATGTACTTAAACTCCATGAGTGAAATTAAGTCGCCTGACTTAACATACGCATGGTACACGGACCCCTCATTCTCTTCCTTGAACAGGAGATACTCTGTAGCAGGATCAACATGTACAACCTGATCATGCATGGGTCCGCCAATCAGATAAGCCTCAACTGCACTGTCCATGACTTTTACCCAGGTGAGTTAAATGAATTGTTACCTCTATTATAATACAAAACGTATGAAGCGGAAGCAATTCATATCTGTAACTATCTGGTAATATCTGAAATGTCCTCCAGTTTGCCTGATAAGATTAAAAAAGAGCTTATTGCCTTACTGGAAAAGGCGGAATCCCTGAATATATCAATCATCCACAGAAATCGTCCACTGACAGCCCAAAGCATAAAGGTCGTCGAGGGAGAAATAAGCAAACTATCCAGATCGGCCAGACGTAGACTGAACTACACGAAACTACTCGAGGGTAAATACGATGGACAGAATTAACCCTGGCTACTACAAAGGAGATTTCGTAGCAAAGGTAATCAGACTGTTTGACCTGGGATTTGAACTCGGTAACGTTATCAAGTACATTCTCAGACACAGAGGAAAGAATGGAGTAGAGGATCTCGAGAAAGCAAGATGGTATCTTGACTGGTACATCAAGGTGCAGAAGGGCGAGATAAAGATCGAGGATCTTCTTATAGGCGATCCAGAATTAGTCCCGCAGGAGCGCAAAGAGGAGATGGATGCACTGGCTGTTCTTATGGCCGATTTTAGCAAAGAGATGAGGGCTTGCCTTGTTAACAGTTCGGGCAAGTTTAATGGATGGTATGATATAGCCAGTTTTACCGATATGCTTGCAGGATTAAGCAGGTGCTTCGATAGGATCGGTAATGGTCAGAATATACAGTACGACAAGCTGGAGCCCGAACTAGCAATTTATGCTATGATTATCTGGAGCCTCCGCAAGACGTATCCCCAGAGATACGGAGCACTGGTCAAGGCTGGTAAGACGAGTGAGATCGTAAAGACTGTTATTGACTCCAACCGGAACCACCCAAAATGAGCAGTGTCATTTGCGGCGAGTGTGGCAGTCCCTGCGTGCTTGCAGATTCTACTGTAGTATACAGGGGCCGATCACGTGGCAAGATCTGGATATGCAGCAGGTATCCTTCTTGTGATTCTTACGTGGGCGTACACTCGAACAGCAGGAGGCATGCGCCGAAAGGCGTGCCAGCAGGACCATATACCAGACGGGCAAGAGGAGAGTTGCACCGTTTCTTTGACTGGCTGTGGAAAGAGGGCATCATTGATGAACTTATGCCAGGAACAAAAAGAGGCAACAGGAGGCGAAAGGCATACCTCTGGTTGTCCAGGGTATTAGGTATACCAGAGGGTGACTGTCATATATCATACTGGCATGGCGACAGGTGTTATGAAGTACTCGAGATCATCACGAAAAAGCTCGAAGAGTCAGGGCACATTCGAAAAAGGAGTAGACCTTATGCTAGAAAGAATACAGGAAGGAGAACCGATGGCGATTGATGTTCAGTTCCTTCCATACATTCTATCTCAGTTTACTCGAGCATCAAAGGAGTTTCACGTCTATGTCTCAGTCAGAGGAGGAAAGGCAGTACTCGATAAGGCCCCGGCCAGCAGAAGGCATTACCAGCTCTGAGCTAGCATCCAGGCTGGGACTGGGTAAGTTCATGTATTCAATGGGAGACTGGGAAGTATATGAGCTAGGCACTGTCAGGAATGACGGCAGCGTTGCTATAGCAACTGGCATATCATTCCCAGGTTTCACGATCAAAGACGGCAGACTAACACTAGGAAATCTCGATGGCGTCACTGGAACTACATACAGAATTTAGCAGGGCGGCTACTGACTTCATAGGCGTTCCTACCCTGGAGTTTATGGACTTCCTGCATGAGGACGGCGATCTCCAATGCGACATAGCCGAGATGGTAAAAATATGCAGGTCACTGGCAGCCAACGCCATCTCAAATGTTCGTAGGCAAGATTATTCTCCTGCATACGTGTCCATATCCTATGGCAACCATGAGTCTATAGTCAGATTGTTCTATAAAGACGGTCAGGGCAACAAGATTTGCTCTGCTAAAATCCTCAAATATAGCTTCCTGGATGCGCTATCTAATGATGTAAAATCACTATATTTATCCTCTCAAGGGCACGAATTGGCGAGAAATATCAATAATTTTGTTCCTGTAAATTAGAAACAGGTGAGAGAATGGATCAAGACGATAAGATTGTTCTACTGTTGTACATCATTCTAGCAGTTCTCGTGGCACAGTTCGCCCTGAACATGTATGAGAACTCACATGGAAAGAAGGTATATGTAGACAAACAGGAAGAAATCAGAAGAAACCTGAAGTATTATGGGTACCAATAGGCCAAACAGCAAAGATCTGACCAGCGAATACTGAGAGGGCAGCATGGAAATCTTCTATCAAGTAGTGGACGAGTTCCTGGGCGACTTTTATAGCGACTACTGCGAGCCTCGTGGAGAGGAGTTCGACACGCTCGATGAGGCTATCGAGTACGCCGACAAGCACAAGTACGACCACGTCTGCAATGAGAACTATGCAGGCTCGATTATATCTGCTTACCGTCGCACGGAGGATGGGCGCGTAGAAGTGGTGGCAGACTTCGATACGTGCGGCCATCCTACATGGGTGGCTCGCGGATACGAGGATTTGTTTACCAGGAAAGAAGGAGATGGTGAGGCAGCTCCTGCCTGATCGAAGCGCTGGAGAAGGTGCTACACGGGCAGGAAAGAGAAGAAAACCAATATACCTACTCGCCCTGTTCTTCATCGGATTCTTTTTAGGAATCATTCTCTACGACCTAATCCATGACAGAGACAATGGGAGCAACACAGACAACTGAGATGACTACGACCCAGACCGCCCATCGGTTTGCTGACAAGTGTTCAAAAGGAGGGCCAGATTGCAGATGTGGCATCTGTAATGGAGCACTCGAATACTGTCCTGTATGCTGCGGAGCAGAATGTGAACTCACAACTCACTGCTACGGTGAACGAGTTCCTTTAGACATACGCGAGGCAGTATGCGCTGGTGAACTGGATTACAACAACGGCTACTGGAACATCCTTAAGGAGCCAGCAGAGAAGCGTCAGGACACTGTAGCCAAGTTTCTCGTGAAGCAGAAGCTATACGTCGAGGGACACAGACAAGCTGGCGTAACTCAATTCCTTCTGAAGATAGCTAAGTATGCATAAACTCGTTCTTCTGGCGGGTATTGTAGTATTTAGTGTACTAGCCATTTATTTCAACTACTTGAGGCACAAACATGGATCTACCAGAACCAATCAGAATCGAGCCATTAACAAAGGAGACTGTGCAGAGTCTCATCAGGTTACTTGGCCCAGGTGTGATGACAATGAAAGAACTGAATCAGATCGACGTGAAGTTCGGGAGGGGAGTCCTGCCTACCGGAGCTCATGACAGATGCGTGTGGACTAAATCTGGGTATCGCATAACAGTTAATATCTCCCCATATGCAATATCCTCCAGTCAAACCAGAGAACCAGATCCGTATTACTTAGAGAGAAGAAAGAGCCCTGCTTCTTAATAAGGAGATAGATCCTCTTATCAAGAGGGCCGTAGCATACAGAGATCAGGTCAATAAGGATAAGAGTCAGTGATTGTGGTGTCGATCTGAATTACTCAGAGGGATCTATTGATGCACGGCCAGAATTTCTCAGATTTGATTTTTTTCCCGGTTTGGTCTCAGGGGGGGAGGATAATCGCCAGACGGGGGTACCCGGCAGAATTGCTTGACATGGGTACCCTCATTGTCGTATATTAGTGTTAACGAAAGGGAGATGATAGGCTAATAACAGGGGCTGGCCACCCAACGTGCGACGAACCAGTTCACCTGGTGGGATGTTCCTTGACATACTGGCTAGCAGGATAAAAATCGTTAGACGTAGCTGCGGTCTGACAATCTGGTAAAGTACCACAGTACAACTGTAAACCTACACGAAGGTAAATCTTATGGCTACGAATAACACTGCCACCGCTCTCGAACAAGTTGAAATCGCACTGAACGCCATGCGTGCGATAGGTGTTTCTGAAGAACAGATTGCGAAGCACCGGGCCGAGCTGCTTAAGAATCTTGTTGAACCTGCCAAGAAAGCGCTGACTGAAAAGTTGCTTGATGCGGGGAACAGGATAGCCGGCAGCAAGGTCCTGACTGACAACATTGATCTTCTTAAGAACACCACGATTTCCGTCTATATCACCATTGATAAGGACGGCAGGATTACGGTAGGCGAAAAGATGGTCACAGTCAGGTCAAGTGGCGGTCCACGCAGGACTGGCGAACGTAAGCGCGGGATTATACAGACCGTCAATGCCAACGGCGAAGTTATGGATCAGTACGAAACGTGGGCAAAACTGTGTGACGCGTATAAACTGGCGGTAAAGGGTGATTCTGCAAGACGCGTCTGGGAACGTGCGCACAAGAAAGATCCCAACAAGTACCCTGCGGCTGAAGAAGTTCAGATTCCCGAAGAAGAATCTGAAACTGAAGCGTAAGACAATAAGGGGGCCAGAAGGTCCCCTTATTTTTTCCCCACTTAAACTGGTAAAATTCAGTGAACGCTTTAACACTGGCGTATTACAACCTGATCTGGGCAATGGAACAGGGAGCCAATATGGATGACCTGTTGACCGAGTTCATCTACTACTATCACACTGGTAAAATAGAGGACCTGATGCAGTGAACTGAAACCCCAGGGAGACCTGGGGTTTTTTTATGGCCAGCCAGAACTGACCCCGCCAGTAGCGCTATCAGGCCCCGGTTTTCAGTCACTGGTAGCGCTATCAGGCCCCGGTTTTTGGCCAGTCAGGCCCCGGTTTCTCCTACTGAAAAACCGTCAAAATCGCACCTTGAGACGGTTTCTGACACCCAGGTACTGAAAAAATTCAGTCACTGAATCTGGAAGAATCCAAACCCCCAACCTAGTTAACCCTGACTGACAACTCACTTTTACATACATCAATATAACCCTGTATTTAAGTTATTCAGATCATTTAAGCGGCTCCATTACTCATATACTAAGTCAGATTACTGAACCTGTACTTACACACTCCTCCTCCTTGTTTATGACTCATTAAAAGACACGGTTTTCTCGTACTCAATACAGGTTTTTGGAATCATTTACTCCTCTTTTTTTAACACCTCCTGGTACCTAATTTATACCCCCTGCTTTTCAGTTTTGACCTACTGCTCTTACTGTATTAACACCTGGTCTGCGATATAAGGCCCCGTATAAATATAATCTGTTTCATAAGAGTATTTGCACCTTCTGCTATATTTTTGTATATTATAGTAGGCCGAAAGGCCACCGCCGCAAGGCAGACAACTGGTAAAAATCACTCAACCGCCGCAAGGCAAAAAACTGAAGGTAAAATGAACCGCAAGTACGGAAACATCGACACTGATGATCTTGCCCTGGAAGTGGTATCACTACTGTGCCACGCACCGAAGAATCACCCATCCCACATGCAGTGTATGCAACAAGCAGAAGGCCGGATCGCTGAACTGCAACACCGTGGACATAGCATGGTTGAGATCCTGTCCATGCTATCGGAAGCCCTGGCCATTTACACTGAAGTCAAGGTGAAGTGATGACTCAACTGAACTACAAGGAAGTAATTCCAGATGAGATCACCGATGCTACCTATCTGTACAACGGTGAACACTGGCCAATCCCAAGCATCAAGCAACTGGAACAGTGGTCGTTCTGGGGTTACACTACTACCCCTGATGGTCGCAAGGTGGAGCCAGACTACGAAGAGGGCTGGCTTTGCATTCTGGGTTACATCTAATCATATCAGGTAAAACATGGCCAGAAAAGGTGCGCCATCCCCACTGAAAGGCCGTAAGCTAGGCCCACGCAAAAGCAGATCTGCATACTGTCACCCGTATGCAATCTTTCAGGACATTGATAAGTTTCTGCCGCATGTGGCTGAAGCTATTATGGACCTGAAGCAAATGGAAGAAAGGTTTCCTGATCTTCCAAAGCGCAGTGCTAACATGGAAAGCAGTTATAGAGAACTGCGGGACATGGTAGACAATCTGAAACGTCAAGGTAAAATCTGAGCGGTAGCCTGATTAATCAGGCTACGTTCCCTAAATACAGTACATCATGAACATTATCTGGAAACCTGGAGACGGACTGCATTATGGTAAAACATGTGCCAGGGCATTCGTACTGAGTAAGCATGGTGTGATGGGGTGCGTATCTCCTATGTGGGTAATGACTGGTACACACAATCAGTTTAACATGATCTTTAACTGAGGACGCCATGAAATACATACTGATTCTTGCTTTCATCCTGACGGGATGCTATTCTGTCCCTACGGAAGTCGAGCGCAAAGAGGAGAAGTACCCGTTTGAGATAGGGTGCATCGTCGGCCCAGGAATACACGAGTCACTCACTAAAATACCTGGATACGAACCAGATCCAGGCTGTAAACTCTAACAAGGTAAAACATGGCTACAGTACCACGGTTCGTCTCTTATTACAGTGTAGACGAAGTTATCGAGTGTCTGCCTATTAACAAGGACACCGCAGAGGAACTCCTGGAAGTATGCCCTGACGCATACGGGGGGCCGGTTCCAGGCGAGCTGGAAGGCGACAATGCACTGAAGTATTACTGGGGAAAACTATCCAAAGAGTCACAGGAGGACATTATCCGCGCCTGGACACTTAACAGTCAATTCTGAGGTAAAACATGGCTACGTATCGAGTAACGGTCATTCTGACCAACGACGAACCCAAAGCAGATCCTGCTGACATTGAAAATCTCTTCAATAGTGTCATAGACTGGCAAGAACATGATCTAGACATCCTGGATGTGGATATAGATGTTGAGTACGGGGATCAGTTTATGCCCGTCTGCCAACATTGCGGTTCCGCAGATGGTATGCAGATGAAAGGCGACAGCTGGTTCTGCTATGACTGCGAGGAGCCTCACTATGACTGAAATAGAAAAGTCTAAAGCACGCAACGATCTGAAAAGATAGCTGACCCTGCTCATCATGCACCGATTGGTTATACTGATCGGTGCATTTTTTTATCATTCAGTTGTTGATTTATCTGGCTCATTTTTGTATATTGTAATTCATCGGGGGGCCGACAGGGTAAAACAACAACAGATTTCAGTCAAGGTAAAACCAAATGCCAGAAAAGGTCTACTGTGAGTTTCGATCAACCACGCACCCGCACCTGGCCGTGTGCCTCCTTCGGTGGAGAGACGGTCAATACTCAACACATATCAAGAATCTTCAGTCAGGGGGATACAGTCACGGGAAATATAGTAGCCGTTTCAGTGAAGCGGCCCTCGATCTCGTCGAACGAATGTCAGAATACAAGTGCGAGGAACTCGACCGTGCCTGAAAACAATCCCAACCTTCTGGACATGGTATCGCGCCTGTCCCCCACTACACTCGCAGCCATCATTGCCGACCTTCTGCCTAAGACGGCACCGAATGAATATGAGGAGGGAACCAATCCTCATCTGGACGCAATCATCGAACCATATTTCTCAGAGTTATCTGGAAACGTGGGAATCTCAAGAGCACTTGTGCTGATCGAGCGCGAGATAAACAGCTGAGTCATGGACGAACACCTGGAGAACATGAAAGAACTCGTGAATCAGACTAACAGCGAGTTGAGTGCTATCGAGAAGATGCTGAATGATGCACGCGAGAAGAAGATCGAGCACTTCGTTGTTCACGAGTTTGCACGGTATCTCAAAACCGGATCTTCTGTACTAGAAGCAGTTGCTGCTGCTCGTAACGACTGGGATATATAGAGATTAGGGCGTGAGAATCGTGCGGCCCCGCTTTTCAGGCGGGGCGTTCTCTTTCCGGTAAAATTTAGTACAGGCAAAACATGGCCAGGAAAAAGCAGACGGCAAGCCAGGCACTGGCTTCATATCGCAACTGGAACCGATACATGACGCAAGGAGCCTGTTCACTTCTGCGATTGGTGGCAAAGCGAGTAGGGATGGAGGAACAGTATAAAGAATCCATTGATCTGACCGAAAACATCATTCTCGCGTCCATCGAAGAGGACTGGCACCGCAAGCGCGAGGATGTTAACGGTACTGCAAAGGTGGTGGGTAGGATAGGGGAGCGCAGGGCACAAAAACTCATCGAAAAACTGAGGGCACACGCGTGAAGTATCTCCTGATTACCGTAAGCGACGAAACATCTGAAAAGACACTGGAATACGTTGCCAAGTATGTATCTGAACGTGTACACGAAGTTAAGAACACAGAAATTCTCCATGAATACAAGTGTGGATACTGTGGAGTTGCTTCAGTTGTACACGTTATGGATAATGACAGTGGTTACTTCTACTGCCCGGCTTGCGGAGGATTGTAATGCGTAAGGTTCCAGTTTACCTAGACGAAAAACAACTGAGGTGGCTTATTGCTATGATGACTCCTCATATAGCTAGTAAGCCCAAGCACTCAGATCACCGGGAACTTTGCGAAATCTACTCTGAGATTAGCAAGGCCCATATATCAATAAAGACGAGGCAGATAAGAGATGGCGAGTATCGAACTGCGGATCACCCCTAAGTTTTTCTCCACTGGATTCCTGGAGGAAAAGTTCGATGATGAGGGAAAACTGGAATCTTCACGCCTAGTCACCAGGCACGAGAGTGTCGGGACTGGCAAAACGGTTTTTTGGACTATCACCACTAATGGAGTCCAGATACACGTGAAGGAGGACGAGGCTGAGATACTGGAACTATTGTATAACCAGATGCTGGCCGCGTCTCAACGCGCCCAGATCAGCATGATTAAAAACTGATGGCAAGTTTTACACTCATCGGGCCCTCAGTTAGGGGCCACAAAGAAGATCCAGACTTTGGCGTGACATACGATGCAGGCGTTATTGCTCAGTTTGGATCATACCGGGACATACTGTCACTGCTTGTTCATGACGAGTTAGATTCAGATACGCTTGAACAGGTCAAAGCGTTTCTCGACATGAGTAACCCAGGTGATATTCTTGTCCTGGAGGACCATATCATCGTTAACAGTAAACTGGTTGGTACGGTCGGATGATCTGTCAAGATGCTGAGTTTATGTTCAGGTACCACCTGGATCGATATATCGAACAAAAGAAGATACCTGCATCAGGGCACCGCTGGCGTATAGTATGGACAGACGATATTGATACGCCTACACTGAATGTGTTCAAGCGGGAACTGTACCTGAGTCAGTCACACATATGGAGTATGACCGAACAGGAGGTCAGAAGATTACTCCGTCACATGATGGCGCACATCTGCACCTGGCATATGTACAAAACTATAGGACATACGCCAGAGTTTAATCGCGTCTGTGACTCCATGCGCGTAAATCCAGATCCATCTGGTTGCATGGTTTCTGAACCGAGGTATTAATCCTCAGTACGGGTGGCGGAATTGGTAGACGCGCTGAACTGCTGGATGGTCTGGGAGCGCCCCGGAGGTATTGCACCGCAGATACGGGAAAGGGGCTGGGTAACTGACCCCGATGCGTGAAGGTGCCTGTGCTATATAATCCCAGAACATACTCACAGGATAGCCAGGATGGGCTGCGCCAGCGGCTGAAGGCCCACAACTGCAGGTTCGAATCCTGCCCCGTACGCACCGCAGTTAGCGGGAGTTAAATTAAAACAGGTACTTGAGAGATGGCGAGAACGCCCAGTAAGTATCAGGAGCGCATCATTGCTTTTGGTAAAGAGAAGAAAGGAGGCCACGGTCGAGTTAATGCCGTTGCCGGATCTGGCAAGTCTACATCACTGTTCATGTTTCTGGAACATGTGCAACCGCGCAACGCAGTGATGATCTCCTTCAATAAGCCCATCGCAGAAGAGAACGGTAACAAACTTGTAAATCTGGGTTTCGACCCAAAGCGAGTGAAAAGCAAAACTGTACATTCCATTGGGTACGGTATGCTCGCCCAGGGGATCGGCAGGCCCCACATGGAGGCAGACAAATATTGGGATTTGGTACGAGAAGCAGTTAACGGTCTGAATATTGACCACGTAGAGAGACGGGAGGCAGAGTCTAGTCTGTTTAAGCTGGCACAGCTTGCGCGACTGAACCACATTGACCCTGGAGACGTTGATGCACTTGACAGGCTAATGGAGCATCATGTCCTGGAAGATGGCGAGTGGTCGAAAGGTCTGCATTACGTTCTGGAGCGTGGACTAGAAATAGCCGAGAAACTCAGAGTTATCGACTACACTGATATGCTATGGGTTCCGTATAAGCTGAACCTGGACACATATTCAAACGAGTGGGTACTTGTTGATGAGGCACAGGACATATCAGCAGCTCAGAGATGGATTGCAAAGAAATGCATCTCCGAGTATGGCGGCAGGTCGCTCTGGGTTGGTGACGAATTTCAGGCGATCTACGGCTTCGCGGGGGCAGACAGTGATAGTTTTCAGAAGATCAAAGAGGAGTTTGATGCTGTCGATCTCTTTCTGTCTATTTGCTATCGGTGTCCAAAATCACATATTGAGCTGGCACGAGAGATTGTTCCTCATATTGAGTGGCGTGATAACGCTCCTGATGGCACTATACAAAACATTCCGGAGGCCAAGCTCCACGAGGTACTCCAGCCCGGAGATCTCGTGATGTGCCGTTTCACTGCTCCGCTTGTCAAATCCTGCCTTAACCTGATCAAGCGTCGGGTTCCTGCCAAAGTTAAAGGCAGAGAGATAGGCGAGCAGATTGCATCTGTTGTTGACTCTATCATCAAGATGCCAGGATATAGCTGGTCTGAATTTCCCGCGTTCCTGCAAGCATACCGGCGTGAGAAGCTACATAAACTGGAGATGAAAGAGGCTTCAGAATCTAAGATTCAAGCACTGCTTGACAAGTGCGAGTGCGTTGACGTATGCTACATGGAGTTTAACTGCGAGAACGCACACAAACTGAAGGAAGCTATCCTCAGCTTGTTCGCAGATGAGAAATCCTTGATCTGGCTCTCGACTGTACACCGTGCGAAAGGACTCGAAGCTGATCGCACATTCATCCTGCAGCCGGATGCGTTACCGTTTACGTGGCCAGGTCAGAAAGGGTGGCAGTATCAGCAAGAGATTAACTTGCAGTACGTAGCATACACTCGCGCTCGTCAGGATATGTTTCTGGTAAGCGGTAGAGATCCAGTCCACGGCTGAGGCAAACATGAATCTGTTCTTCATGAAGAGAGGAAGATAGTTAAAGAACTAGACAAACTCAACAAACATGATGAACTGTCCAATCTGTAACAAAAATACACTGAAGATTGACGAAGCGTATCATGAGGGCAAAATTCCCAGGGAACTCAAAAAGACAGCGGTTTACTGTACTAACAGATCATGCCGCGAGTCTGGTCTCTATTCGGAACTGGTTGCCATTGCACAGGAGAAGAATTACATCAGGACACGCTATGCTGATTGAGCGCAGATTACGCGCTCATGACCGCAGAGTTAGACTTCATCAGTTATTGACAATTCTGAATATATTTCGTATATTTAGGATTAGGGTAAAGAAGCCCTGAGACTGATGATCTCCTGAAAGTTCATTGATTATTCCTGCCCTTATAACGCACGCAGTACCGTGGTGGTATGGTTATACCTACCGTCCGGATTGCTCGCGGTACGGGTAACGGAAGATGGTAAATATGGCTGATTCTTGGTCCGTTTAGATGCACGATTAAACCAAAGGTAAAACATGTCTGAATCTGATCCGAAATTCGGAACGACTCAATCTGAAACCATGATGTATCCATATTTTCCGTACTTCACGGAAGATCAGATGCAGCTCATGGCGCCGAACTATGCTGACATAGCAGACGCAATGGCTAAAATCTGCTATGAACACGACCTGATCGCTGGTTATACCTGGAAGCAAGAACATGTGCATCGAGTTATGTACATACACTTCCTGGACGGCGAGGCAATGCGTCTATCAGATATGCAAGCCGCGCTTGTACTGAAGGGCGTACTCAAGGGCTTCAAGCGACTCAACGAGATCGAAAAAGGGCTGCAACCTCAGTTCACAAAGATGCAGCCCCTTGAGAAGAAGAGAAGCCCCGCCTCAACCTGGGTGAACACTCCTTCCGATATTGCCCTGAAAGCCTCGATTGATCGAGAACGGGAGAAAAGGATGCCTCCAACTCGCACTCGCAAAAGCAAACCAAAGGCTCCTGATTCTACCATTTCGGCGGCCATCGAGAATAGTCTGCGCATAGACATGTCCAAGATCCAGGAGGAATATAAGAAGAAACTCGATTCCGAACTGGATGATATTTTTGATGGCCTCTTTGACGACGAGGACTGATATGAATGGAGCCGAACTGATAAATGATGCCAACGCAAGCACTATGCTGTTTGCTGCACTCATGGCATCCAAGAATCAGGTATACTGTAAACAGATTTCCGTCGAGGATGGCGCTGATCTGGTCGAGTATATCATATACTATGCCATTGTTGAGAACGTGCCGCATAACATAACTCGTTTTATAGCCGAGATAGCAGATCACGAGTACGACGAGGAGAAGGGAGCAATTCGGTGGTTCTGGAAAACTGGGAAGTTCTCTGGTAATAACCAGTTCGACCCCGGTTTCTGGATCACTACGCAGGTGAGCCAGAAGATGTTCTTCGATACCAAAGTCATCAGATTCAACAAGATGCCATGATAACAGTTACCGAGAACCACTTACTGATTTCAGTTGTCGAATTTGACGAGACTGAATCCCTGGACAAGGAGCCGATTCGACTTATCAGGGAATACAACAGTGCATCAGGAAAAATCACCTGGTACAATAAGATGGTCGGACTGTTGTCATCTCGTTCCTCTAGTCATTACGAACGCATATATCAGATAAACAAGCAAAAGGAGAAAAATGCCGACATTTAGAGCACTGGACGACATGAAACCAGTTGATGATCTGATCGAAGTCACCGAACAGATTAAGAAGCTGGAAGCGAAGCAGGAGGAGTTACGGATGATAGTATTGGATGCATTACTCAGTGAGCCTGATCAAAAGAATCAGTATGGCGGGTACGATTTCAGTACAAACTACCGTCAAACGTTTACCTACTCTCCCGAACTGCAAGAGCAGGAAGCAAATCTGAAAGCCGCCAAAAAGTACGAGGAGAAGAAAGGTATCGCCAAGCTAAAAAGCAGCAAGGTTAGCCTCGTGATGAAGCGAGCACGCTAGGCTGCTATGTGGGAAAGCTCTCATTGTCAATAGGCGGACGAGTTTTTTTCAAGCAGTAACTGTAACCTATTGACAACCTGTATACAATTTTGTATATTGATGCTTCACTTTTGAAGTCAGAATCAAAGTTGTAACAGGGATGAGTAATGGCAGATTTTGGAACTGAGAGGAAGCTAGCGAACACTTTTACACTCGACGAACTCAGGAAGCAGATGAACTACCTGATTGATCGTCGGTGTAAAAGTGTTCAGGAAGCTAACTACATGGCAGGATATGCCACAACGGGAGCATACTACAGATCACTGAAAAACGACGGGCTTGCGGGGATCAATCAGCTCAAATCCATTCTGGAGACGCTCGGCTATAGTGTCGAGTTCTATGTGCAGGTAAAAGATCCTCTTTACGACAGGAATCCTCGACCGACTATAAACCCCAATATCGTCGAGTTCAGAAAGCAGGCCCGTAAACACCGCAGACACTGGGGGAAAAAGAAACTCAATGGCTAAGAACCAGGGACAAGTGGATGACATTGATGATGTTCTGGGAGATGTATTCCAGCACAATCCAGTGCCGCCTAAAGTACCTCAGAAGAGGGCTACTCCAGAACCGCCGAAGTCCAACATCGTTGATGTTAACTTCGATGACCTGATTGATGAGTCTTTGCCTGAAGGCGGAGACGACGAATCTGATCCTATCACCGAAGCATTTGGACCAGACCCTATCGGTCCAAATAAACAGAAGGAGGCCAGACGTGAACAACCTCAGCCACCGCAAAGGAGAACTCCTCAACCGCCGCCAAGAAGAGCTCCCGCTCCTCAGACGGCAAAACCTGGACCAGCTCCAGAAAGAAGAGCACCGCAGAAACCTGAGCCAGCTAAAGAAGTCAACAGGAGAAACGAACCTGTACCTGCTCCACGACCTGAAGAGTCCTCGCCTGTAAACATCCGCCCCGAAGTTACTCAACAGATTGTAAACAATGAGCGGTCTCATCGGGACTACCAGGGCGAGGAGAAATGGAAAAACTTCTTCAGGCCCATACGTGAAAATCTCAGTACTGTTATAATCGTATCGGGCACCGAAGGAGCAGGCAAGACGGACTGGGCCATCAGAAATATGCCTGGGCCGCTTTATCTCTTGGATACTGAAGGCGAGCACAATCTCCATACTGCGCGTGAAGTTGCCAGAGAAGTAGGCAAGCAGATTTACGGGTTTGCAATTGAAACTGATCCTACGCAGCGACCTGCTAAACTGTGGTTCTCGGGTAGCACCGGACTATGGCAGCAGATCGAGGATGCGGGGATCGCTCTGCGAGATGCACCTCCTGGAACGTTTATTCTCGACAGTGGATCTGACGTTCTTGCAATGGTCATCTCACAGTTGAATGTAGACTGGGACCGAGGCAATGACGCATTCCCTCCCATGCTCTACGGTCAGGTATATGGCGTACTGTCTAGCTTTATCTCCTCTATTCGTCGGCAGCACAACGTTGTTATCACTGCCAAGATCAAGGAAATCTGGCGAGACAATAAGCCAACTGGAAAGTTTGAGCGCTCCATCTGGAATACCGCAGAATATCTGGCAGAGCATCTCATTACGATCCGCATGAACGGTACGGAGCGTCTGTATGACTTCAGGCGTAAGAAGCAGCCTAACGTTGTCACACTTCCGTATCCGGTCACATGGGACTTCATCGAGAACGGAGTTCCTGACGATGTAATTCAAGAGGCGGATTACCACGAGAAGGTACGCCGTCTCAAGAAAGCAATTTCCTTGTTGTCTGCCCTTAACGTGTCGTTCCCGAGCGACATACCAGACAACATGGAAGAACTTGAGGCTCGACTTGAGGAGGCTAATACTGCTTACACTAAGGCAGAAGCTCAACGCAGGGCGGAGAAAGCCGCGAGACGTATGCCACCTGGAGGCAAGCAAGCTCCTCCCAAGAAGAAAGAGGAGACTGGGAAATAATATCTGTTTGTAACTCTAAATCAGGTAAACTATGTCTTACATTGTAGACACAAGTTTCGATGATGCGAGGGAGTTCGGATCTGTCATTGACGAAGGATGGCATGATGCGTCTCTTACTCGCATGTGGGACGAGATGAGTAAGAGCTCTGGTAATCCGATGCTTGTCGGTATCTTCACGGTTGATTCAGGAGACTGCAAGGGTCTTTCCGTCCGTGAGTATTACCCACTGGGATTGCCAAGCAAGATCGGAGAAGGTAAGCTCAAGTCCCTGGGCGTCAAGTCTGGGTATCGCTGGGAAGGCGGTCTGCCACTAGATGAGTTCGCTCGTCAGTTCGTGGACTTTGAGAGCCCACTGCGCGTATCTATCCAGATTCGCCATAACTACTCCCTGAAAGTAGGGACGGGTGGCTGGAAGGACGTAAAGACTCGTCAAGAGTACGATGCCTGGGAAGGACAGAAGTCAATCAAGCCGACCATTGTCAGGTACGGTGTAGCCAACGGAGAAGCAGAACTTCTGCTGGAAGCCAGTTATGGCAACCCTGATGTGAAGGAGGTAGTTGACGAGGCAGAGGATGACTCCTTTGACTACGGTGCCAGTGAAGATGGCATTGATTCTGACACGCCCTTCTAACTTTCTTGAGTTCGATTGATGTTTGAGGTTCTCCGCACTCAGACTAGCGCGAACTACAGTAAGTATCCTCCTCGGGATTACCAAGCGGAGTGCTTCTCTGAGGCACTCCGCTTGGTTAACGAGGAGAATATACTTCGTCAGTTGTATGTTCTTGCTACAGGTATGGGGAAAACTGTTGTGTTTTCCCAGATTGCAAACTTCTTTCCTGAGCATGCCAAGCATGGAACACTGGTTCTTGTACATAGAGAAGAGCTGGTATTTCAGGCAGCTGAAAAGATTCAGGAATCAAATCCATTCTGCAAGGTAGGAGTAGAGAAGGGGACGTTCAAAGCAGAACATGACTGTGATTATATTGTAGCATCAATCCAGACTATAGGCAGATCCGGAAGCAGGCGTCTGGCTAGGTTTCTGGACAGGATCGGTGTGATTATCGTAGACGAAGCACACCATATCAAAAAAGGTAGTCAGTACGCAACTGTTCTCAATGCGTATGGCGTGGGAGATGCTCCTCCTCATAAAAAGATAGCCAGGGATATTGGCGTAGACAGGCTTCTGTTTGGTTTCACTGCTACTCCTAACAGAACTGATGGTATAGGTCTTGCCTCATACTTTGACATTATTGCCAAGAACCTGGACATTGCCTATGGCGTGCAGAATGCCTGGCTTGTTCCAATCATTCCATTCAGGGAAAAGACTACAGTTGATCTGGATAAAGTAGGTACTACTGCAGGTGACTTCGATGAGGGTGAACTTGAGAACACTGTCAACGTCGAGCCAAGAAACGCAGCGATCGTCAGTGCCTATCTCAGGCTCATGCGCGGTGAGCTTGAAGGACAGACACACATCCCAACAGGCCAGGCTATCGTTTTTGCGGCAGGAGTCAGGCACGCTCACGACCTGGCTCATGCATTTATACTTGCCGGTATCCCTGCCGCAGCAGTGGACGGAAATACAGATAAGGACCTAAGAAGGTCTCTTGTCGAGGCATTCAAACAGGGACAGATCAAGGTACTTTGCAACTGCGGTGTATTTACTGAAGGATTCGATGCCCCGAACTGTGATATTATTCTCATGGCTCGACCAACGAAGAGCCAGTCTCTATATGTGCAGATGATGGGCAGGGGCACGCGACCTAACTGCAACATCAATTTTCCTACAGTTGCTGAAAGGGTTCTAGCCATTCAGCAATCTGATAAGAAGTGCGTGTTCGTTATTGACTTCGTAGACAATACGAAGAACAATAAACTGATCACTGCTCCAACTCTTGTTGGTCTCAGGCCAGACTTCAACTCCAAAGGCAAGTCTCTATATGGCGAGATCAAAGAAAAGATGGAGAAGCTCCAGCAAGAAAATCCGACCAGACCAATTAAGGAGGCGGAGTCTTTCGAGGAGATGGAAGTGATAGCTGAGAAGGTAGACATATGGGATCTGGCTGAGGAAAACAAGCCAATCAGGGAAATGAGTCAGTTTAACTGGATGGAGGTAAACGAGAATGTCTATCATCTCAGTGTACCGCTCAAGCCTCATGAGTTTATACTTCGACTTGAGGGTGATATGCTGGATAACTGGAGACTACACAAAATCTACCCGCCCAGAGTAGAAATAAGACCAGATGGAACCAAAGTCCAGCACCCGCAGAAGATCGTTCACGGCGAAAAGACTGTAAAAGGCTTACAGAATGCATTGAGCATATCAGATGCATGGGTCAGGAAGAAGGCCCCTACCTGCCTGAACCTGATGTATCATAATCCAAAATGGGGGAAGGGTCCAGCCACACCTGGGCAGATAAGTAAACTGAGAAATGAGTTTGGCATCAAGATCCCTGAAGGCATGAAGCTGACTAAACTCGAGGCAAGTAGGCTCATCGAAGCATCAATTCAACACGAGAGACATAAACGCTTTATTGCTTCCCAGCAGTCTAATGGACAGTAAGTTTCGCGTAAGAGCACAGGGGGGATACAGAAAACGAAAACCAAACCCTGATGCGTTTATTTTCCTTCCTCAGTCTATAGTTCATACTATAGGATTAAGAACCCATATGGGAGCGAGGATAGATGCGGCTGTTTATTCTGCTTTTGGATACCACTACAAAAAGAACTTCGAGATGGAATCTGAAATAAGATTCAGTAACGGAGTCAAGGTAAGAGTGCCTAAAGGAAAATTCATCGTCAGTATAAATACAATAGCGGAGGACTTATACTACAGATGGTTTCTCGAGCTCCCTTCTGGCGACGACTATACTCGATTCTACGAAAAGGTAAAGAAGGCAGTAGGGCGACTGAGGAAGAAGAAGCTTCTGAATTATCATGGGTACGTAGACGACAGATTCAAAGGAACACTGGGCTCAGTGTGGTCATTAGAGGGGACGAGATTAGGTTCTCTGATATTGACATGCGAGCAATCAAAAGCCAGTGGAGTCATCATAACTCGAGCTGTAGGTCCACAAAAATCAGAGATGGGTTTTGTCAATACTGTGGATTTCATTGGGGGAGAACTGATGGCGGAGAACCACCGATCATTCCGCTACGGTGAGATGTGTACGTCAAGATTCGACCGGAACAGATTTACTGATTACTACAACTGGATATACAGCATAGCTAATACCGGAGCGAACGGCCCAAGGCACACAACTGCTGGGGCATTCAGAAAGATGGATCTGTCTAGGATAGGGGAGTGTCCCGCCTCTATACCTTTTGTGGTACTGGATGTGGACAAAGACAACCCGCTGGATAGCCATGATTCTGCCGTTAAGATTGTCTCTCAGCTTGATGCGAGAAGTATACCGCTTGAACCCATACTGGTCTGTTATACTGGTGGGCGTGGTTTCCATATATGCATACCTTCAGGTATGTTCGGTAATCCTGTATTCAGTAGTAGTTCTAAAACTGTCCCTATCCTTTCAAGATTCGTTTCAGATACCTTCGGTACTGTCAGCGTCGATACTGGTGTGTTCAACCCTAGCCATCTCGTTCGCTGTATCGGCTCTAAGCATGAGCAGTCTGGGCTTTTCAAGCTGGCATACCGTGCTAACGAATTTCTGGGAAAAGACTGCTATTCGATTCTTTCTCGGTCTAGCAGTTTTAGTCCCTTTGAAGTTGAGAATCCTTACGATGCAAAACCTGTTCCCGAGTTGGTATCTGGATTTCTTGATGCAGTTGATAGGTACGGAACATACATTTCTCCAGATTTTGATGAGGTAGAAGAATTGGACACAGACAACATGGTAAGCAGAACGGTAGCGCGTGCGCTGCAAGGAGTGTCTGAAGGTGAGATATGGGATGCAGGGAGGGGATACTCAGGCAGAAATATGGCAATGTTCGTGGTTGCCTGTCACCTGCTAAGAAAGCACGACATGGACAGGCAGAAGGCATGGAACGAACTTCAGGAGGTTAACCTGAAGAATGACCCGCCACTGTCTCAGCACGAACTTCGTGGCAGGCTACGCTCTGCCCTTAACACTCTCGGAGCAAGAGGACCACGTAGAACCTGGGTGTAATGGAAAAGATAGGCAGTAACATCGTCGCAATCCACGGGAACTGTCTGGATGTAATGGACAACATGAAGCCAGACTCTGTTCCTTTGATCCTAACAGATCCCCCATATCTGATGGGGTACAAAACAAATCACAGGAGTAAAGATGCGTCTCAATCTAAACGAGAGAAACTCCTTCAAGCAGAGATCGCCAATGATAAAGGCTCTGATGGAAGAGCTTTCATTAGACGGTATTGCCAGCGTCTCTATAGAATTTGTGCTGATGGAGGAGCCCTGTATATGTTTTGTAAAGATCAGGGGCCTGACGGAGAGGATCTCCTTGGATTCTTTAAACAGCAGGTTACACGAGCTGGTTTCCAGATCAAAAACACGCTCATCTGGTCTAAGGATAACTGGACCGCAGGTGATCTTAACGGATCTTTCGGATTCCAGTACGAGTGCATTATATTCGCACATAAAGGCAGGCATCTCTTACGAGGACACCGTTGGTCAGACATCTGGTCTTTTCCGCGTGTACCTGATCAAGACAGGATACACCCAAATCAGAAGCCTCTGCAACTCCTTACTAGAGCAATTGAGTCTAGCTCAGATCCAGGTGATCTCGTGTTCGATGGCTGCGGAGGGTCTGGATCTACCGCACTCGCCGCTCATTACGCAAATAGAAAAGCCATCGTCGTGGAACTGGATCAAGACAGGTATAACGAGATGGTTTCGTATCTTAAGAACAAGATAAATGGTGACGTATACAGTGGAATTATCTGAGATAGAGAAAAGAGCTGCTCGTATGCCTGCGTTCATGCTTCTCGACCGATACGAGCAATCTCTTTCTGACGACAGCCATTTAGACGAAAGAGAAGCATATAAAAGGGAGTTACTCAGACGGCTAAAAACCTACAGGCTAGAAGTCTACCCCTGCTCAGATAGTAGAGTTCTGGACAAGGAACACCCATTTGAATCGTACATCAAAACTCCTCGGGTAAGGCAAGCCCTGCGCAAGGACCAATCCCTGGCTATCGCACTATATCAGTGCATAGCTGGTAGTGTGCTGTTCAGGACAAAATCATTCGGACTTACTGCATTACAGGGAGATCTATTTTTAGACACTTACCACTGTACTCCTGAAAGAGCCTCGGCCATCCTCTGTCGGTCGATCCGCATAAAAAACGAGGAGTACTTCTCTTCTAACCCTAAACTCATAGTCGGTAAAATGGAACCCAGGGCAGTGTCATACCTGGAGTCTATAGGCTGGCATCCAGTCAAAAAGGAGGTATAATGTTTATTCAGAGCGATCATCTTCTGAAGAAGCTAAAATTCGCTGCAGAAGGTACAATGGGAAAGGCTGCGTTCCCTGAGTTCTACAAGTATGTACTTGTTGAGTATGTACCGGAATCACACCAAATTGCACTCAGGGCATTCAATGGCAGAGCGCACTTCCGGGCTATACTCGGGGAGCCAGAGCAAAGGACTATCGTTCCTGATCCCAAAGGAGATAACTTCTTTGTATTCGATCCCACAGACTGGATCAAATCATACTCCAAGATTAAGGATCAGATATTTCTTCACGTTGACTTCGAGAAGAAATTCATTGCCGCCAGATCCAGAAACGCCACTTCGAAGATCTCGGGATCACCGGCTACTGGATTCATTGATATTCCGTCTGATGACGGCATGGCCGAGCCTATGGACGTTCCCGAGAATTTCGCCAAAGCAATGAGGCGCGTTCTGTGGGCGTCAGATCCGAAATCGATGGACCCTGCCTGTACAGGTATCTTCATTAAGTCAGTTGACGATGGCGAGAATCAGTTCATCGAAATGGTCTGTACCAACAGGGAGGTTATCGCTGTCTCTAGAGACTTCGATAACATAGCCAGTATTACGGCACAAGGTATCGTTCAGTACGAAACTGCCCGGTCTATTGCTGATCTGATAGAGGACACGAAGGAGTGCGATCTGTTCATGAACGAAGATCGTATCATCGTCATATCAGGAGATTACACTATCGTAGCGAGACACATCGACACGCAGATGCTCGCCTATGATAAAGTAATCGAGCATTTCAGGATAGAGGGCCTGACTGAAACGAAGCTAAGTAGGCCACATCTTGTAACTGGATCTGAATTTGCGAGCCAATTCGCTGATGAAAACTTCAAGCAGATATTCCTTCGGTTCGGCGATAAGTCAGTAAAGATCCACGGATCACAGAAGGACAAGAGTAAACAGGGAAGCTACGAGATTCCATACGTAGGAGAAGGAGCAGAGAACGCCCGATTATGTATTACAATCGGGCGTCTGCAGTCATGCGTTAAATCTCTGGAGTGCGAGGAAGTGAAGATGATATTTGATGCCAGTAATCCTCGCGGCCTAATCATTCAACCTGCAAAAGAGGATGATCTGTACACGGAAGTATTTACTTCGCTACAGATCCCACAAGATGAGCTGAACGCTTAGCCTTCTGGCTCTACTTCGGTAGACTGAGGCGATGCTTTCTTCGCGATCAGTGCAGAGACTATACCGCCAACCCAGGTAGTAAATGTCTGCATGATCAGAACGAGGAGCATCGCCTCGTCTACTGTTAGGTCTACGTTGAGAATCTTTTTTGCCAGTAGTATCACTAATCCGCCTGACGCACTGCCTACAGTACCACCTGCAATTTTGTTTGAGGCGAGTTGCTTGAGCCTGCTCATACTGTTTCTTGTTTCTTTTCCTGTTTAATATCTCGCCTTATCTTCCAAACTAAATGAAAGAGTGTGGCGAATGTCAGTAATACTCCCCCAATCCCCTGAAGAATACTGATCGCATCTCCATATGTGAATCCAGATGCTATCATTGCTTTGATTCCTATTCCCAGCCTTAAAACTGAAGCCACTGCTAGTCTGAGATTTTCGGGGAGGAGATCTAGTAACCTGTCAGGCATTGCGCCGCGCTCCCGGTTTTTTGACGTGTCCATAATTCCGGCAAAACATACCGAAAACTCGCCCGGAATCCGGCCAAATTCGCGCAATCTAGAGCCAGCCTATAGGGTAGGATACCCTTTGATCTGCGTTCGTTATAAGGCCAGGAAATGGAAATGAACTACAGGAGATTCATGCAGAAGGAGTGTCGCCAAGTGCGGCTAGAAGATATTCTGACTCCATCTTCCGGCGTTCTCTGACTTTCTCATCCTTATGTCTTTGCTGCATCTCTCCAATATTTTCCGCGACGAGTAACCAGTTTTTCCTGCGTATATGACCATCAATATTATGCAGATGTTTGTTCAGTGGCCCACGATCATATACCAAGTCCAGTAAGACCGTATGAAGCTCTCCTGGTGTCTCTGGTAAAAGAATGTTCGGCCACCTCAAGCACATGCTGCGCCACAAGTTATCTGCCAATAGAGGAAAAATCTCTATAGCAAATGCAGGAGTAACTTCGATTGACTGCAAAATTAAATCATTATTCAGCAACAGTCTAGCATCGTCACCGAAAATCCCCCTGCATCTCTTACAGGCCCATACCTGATCATTGTCCAAAATAGGTCCGAAAATCTCTATAACCCTGTCGTGATTCTCAGTTGCCAGGTCTACTCTAATGTCAAGATTAATTCCGCTTCTGTTCCCTTCTGGAACGTAAGGGCGGCCTACATACTCGTTTGCGACAATAAACTCGTAGTCGCCTCGAAAGCCATCTAGTCTGTTATGTCGGGGTTTCATCACTGAGGAGGATTTTGAGGACGGTTTGTTTATGAACGTAATCAACGTCCTGCTCCATCACAATTCCTTTCTTCTTCTGAAATGGCTCGTTGATTACCCTGCCTAGCCAATCATCTGCTATATCGTTAATAGTGGCCTGAACCTCGCGATAAAACTTCCCATACAGCCTATAATACAATTCTGCTACTTCTCTGAGTCCATCATCATTGTAATAAAAATCTGAGAGGGAACCATCATAGAATGCAACTCCAGATGGCGCGACCAGTTCGGCCTCTATAGTGATATACTTATCTGAATTTGGTATAACCTTAGTAAACATCCTATAGTCTGGATTCCCGCTTTCATCTTCTGTGTACCACCCATAGGATGAGTCGGAATCAGAGAGTCTGTTTACAGGAGGCCCACCTTTAACCACCACTACTGGCCTGAAACCTTGCTTATTTTCACTCCATTGTAACGGAATTGTTGCATTTACAGGAGCACGATTCGCAAGATACTCCCTGGTGTACACATTGACTTGTATGGATCTGATCAGGTTAGGTCCTACAGTACCAGGAACAATATCAATCAGAGTGTTGGTAGCTGCCTGAATCTGTGTTAGCGCTTCGTCAGGTCGGTCACTAAAGTTATACAGACGAGATATGGTCGGTGGAGTACCGTATACTGTAATAGTAGGAGATAACCAATTAAGAAACGGAACAGACTGAAATAGTCCCTGAATTGCCAGTTGTGTATTGAACGGACCAGTTACACCACCCTGAAGTCCGTACAATTTGTCTCCAAATACTGTTACTGGTGTTCCTTTTGGAATATCAATATTTTGGTATATACTGAAATTCTTAGTACCACCAGTAATATACAAAGGTATAGTATGTCCGCCTATAGGAGTTCCTGTTATTTTCAGGCACTCGTACGTTCCTATCGGAGGACCACCTTCCTGCACGACCCTGGTGGCTGTTTCAGCAGATGTTATCCTGTACGGAACTGCCCTGAAAGTGCCATCTCCCATATCTATCCACTTGATGAACAGGCCACCCAGATATGCATTGGGCTTTCTAGCCATGTTCTGATCAAGCACAAACATGGTATCCTCTACAGGAACCTCTGGAGTAGCGTATCCGTATGCCCATATATTATCCAGATACCCGCTTACTTGAGTTCTGGTATAAAACAGATCATTTTTAATTGCTTTGTCTGGACCAATTATACCGGAATCGCCATATAAGACAGCCCTAAATTCTGCGCTTCCTAAACTCTTGTTATTATACTGAGGACTTACTTTGTCGAATACTACAGTTGCGCCTAACTTCAGGTATTCACTGACAGCATCGCCTTCGTTCGGCAGGCGGATATGTGGCTCGAATCTGGTATAGTATGGAGTATTGGAATCATAGACGCCAGTACTGGCTATAATATCCCAAGTTGTTCCAGTAGAAAATGTACCTCTAGGTTCAATATCTGGACTCATATTGAGGAGCTTATCCATAGACAGTACTGAAAAGGCGAGGCGCTTCTTCATTGCCTCCCACTTAATAGTGGTTCTGTCTATTACACCATAGAACACAACTTTATTACTGGAGTGATCTCTGGACTCCCCAAACTGAACTTCCATCAGGTAAATGAGATTGGCTGTCTCTTTATAATCAGCAAAGAAGTTCTCGGGCAGATTCTCTACGGCTACCTGAATGTCTCCATATCTATACTGTGCGTAATTAGTCTCAAGTGACTTTACCACACTGCCAAACGAATCCGCAGGTATGACAATATCGTCCCAGGAACCCACAAGAGTTCCGTCAGCTATCTTGTATATTCTGGGATAGAGATTCATCTGCGAAGTGTGCTTGACCTGTACCGCTCAGCCGACTGCATAATACGCAGAGCGTTTCTTTCTGGTACGTCTATGTACTGAGGACGATTGGCGTACTTATCCATCAGGTTGGAAATGTCTGCCCTGAGGTTAGACAATTCAACAGCCATATCCTCTAGGCCAGCATGAATTACTCCAGCCGGAGTCATCTGACTTGTTCCAGCATCTCTGGCTCCACCTACCATTGGCTGATAATTCAGTACATTTGGATCTTGAACTCCAGGAGGCGTAACCTCACCAATGGAAAATTGACCACCAGATCTGCCAGTGGCATCGGCGATGTTATCCAGATCCACTGCCTTGTACTGCTGTCTACCAAATGCAATGGCTGCCGCTGCCGCACCGAATGCCGCTATCTGCGGGAACGGAGCAGGGAGCGGCAGACGCATGCCTGATTCAAACGCAAGCATGGCTGCGTTTGCAGTAGCGATCACAATGGATCTCTTAGCCCAGGCTTTCTGCTGCTCTAGCTGCTTCTGTCCGGCCTCTTCTGCAAGCCTTTGAGCCTCATCTTCTGTATGCCCCTGTTCAATAAGCTCCTGTTTACGTTTCGCAACGAAGTTTTCGTACCTGAGTCTCGAAAAATCTTCGAATACGGAAACCTGATCTTGGATGAATTGAGATATTCTGTCACCGCCTTCGCCCAGGATCTTGAACTCCTCTTCCTGTGCCTGATTGTTTATATCAGCACGTATACCTGCAATAGCCAGGTTGAATGCTTTATAAGCAGCTATAATGGCTTGGAGTTTTTTCTCCTCATCTTCAATCTCCTCTGCATTCTTTAGCTTACGCTCCAGGACAAATTCTTCCTGGGCTATAAGCCGTTCCTCCTCCAACTTACGAAGCTCCTTATTCTCTCTACGTCCACTGAATATAAGCCTGATTCTTGACTCCTGATAGGCCAGGTTGGCCTCGGTCACGTCGCGCTGCATCTCAAGAAGAAGCTCCGAATCTCTTATAGCAGCGTCGTTCTTTATAATCTCTATCTCTCGTTCGCTATACTTTTTCTCGGCTTCAATCAGGAGTTCACGAAGTCTGATTCTTTCCTTTGTATATTCATTCTGTTCGCCGAGACGAAGTTCTTCAATCTCGGCTTGAATCCTTGCTTGCTCTCGACGTGACCGTTCCTCTTCGGCAGCTATTTGACCCTGAAGCCCGAGAATCTTTCCAGCATTGCGCCTGGCAATCTCGAGCTGAAGGTCAGCGATTTCTCTCCTTTGTCTCGCCTGATCTATTCCGTTCTCTCGAATAGCCTCGGTTATCTTAACGCCTACGCTATTATGGAGTTCTACGATCTGCTCCTCTATAAATCTGGCATATTGAAGTTTTTGATCCTCTGTACCCACGAAAGCCTCGAGCTGTCTCCTCAGTCCTTTCTCTTGTATCTGAGCATCAAGAGTTATGAGTGCAACTCGTTCGGCTAGGCCAGACTGAGTGGTCTCAATGATTGATCTCTGTACGGCATAAGCAACATCCTCAATCTGTTGCTCTGCTTTTATCCACTCCTCAGTTTGTTGTTTTAGTGCATCGTTGAGTTCCTTGAGGGCCTGATTTCTCTTAACACGTAGCTTCTCGTCTACAAGACTAATGTTTCTCGTAGCAACGTCCAGCTCCATTTTCAGAGCAGCGGCTATTCGATTATAAGCGGCTACCTGCTCCTCAGAGAATGTCTCGCCTTTAGCAAGTTTATCTTGATACTGCTCCTCCCATGACTTCATCATGAACTCGGCATTTGCCTTCTCTATGGCAAGCCTTTCGAGTTCGAGATTGGCCTCTGCCTCAAACATCTCCATTTTGGCAGAGTATCTCTCTTGATCGGTCTCGGCAAGATCAACTGCTATTCTTTTAAACTCAGCCTCAGCCTCAAGCATTCTCTGCTGAGCCTGGGCTTCTATAGGACCAAGAGTATTGGCCCTCACAGCAGACATCTGTGCCTCAAGGGTGGCTCTAAAATCGACCATCCTCTTCATCAGGGACTCAATAAGTTTCTCTGTTGATTCTATGTCCCTGTTGAATCTTTCTACCTCTTCATTTCCTTCAGAGTAAATACCAAACCTGAGCCAGGGATTGTCTGGCATTTCCCTTTTCGGGAGCCTAGCTTTAAAGTCAGTATCAAGTATTTTCTGGCGCTCTTCGTTGAAACGAGTAAGATTTTCCTGAGCTATCTCAATCTGCTCGGAAATAACCCTGAAGTCGTTCCCAATATCTGCTGACTTAGTAAGGGCAGCTTTCTCTATCTCCTTTCTAAGATTCCTGGCGGCGCGTTCGGTTGCAGTCTCAAGGTCAAGCAGTTCGCTAAAGAAGTTCAGTATCGCATCCTTGCGCATGATGAGAGTACCGAACAAGTCGATCAGGAAAATCCAGCCTATCGGACTGAAAAATGTAGCCTTAGCAAGAGTTCCAAGCGCGGCTGCTACACGTTGACTCAGTTTGGGTAATTCCTGGAACTGGGTATAAAATACCGTAAACTGTTCCATGAACGGGCCGACGTTGTTCGCAATGCCTACCCATCCAAAAGCAGCGTCCTGGGCAATTCGAGACGCATCCAGCATAACGCCGAACGGGTCTGGTCCTTGCAGAATTCTCTGATTGGACAAAGACCTGCGGCCAGTACCCCTGCCCCTGAGAGCCATGTTAATGTCATTAACACGTTTCTGGGCAATAGCCAGTCTTTCTAGCGAGGCCGTCTGATCTCTAAGTACCTTATTTTCTTGTTCTCGTATTTCAGTAAGACGCTTCCTTGCCTCAAGTTCTCGTCCACTGAATGATCGAGAAAGAATTATCTGATCTCTTATCTCGTCATTAAGTCTCTGCTGCTCGCTTACCTGTCCACGTAAAGCCTTATCTCGCCTCTCATCTGTTATCTTCGTAAGAAGATCCAGCTCCTTGACAAGTTTTAACTCCTGCTCTTGAGTCAATACACCGCTGGCCATTATCTCAAGAAGATCGTTACGCCTGCCGATCAGTCGGTCAAACGCATCAGATGCCTCCTTCTCTGCGTGCCTTATCTCCGCAGCAAGATCTCCACCCTCCGGAAGAGAAGCTCTTCTCAGTCCAATACCGATATTAGTTTTACGAATATCGGCTTCCTGCATCTCTTGCCGAATTAGCTCGGCAGTTCGACGTGGCTTGCGCTGCTTGCTTACCTGGCCATCAGCTATCTTAATCTGTGCAGATAGCTTGGCGGCTTTTTCCAGTCTGCGGTTGAGCTGATCTAGCTTCCTGACTGATTTGTCAAAGATGGCCTCCAGCGGATTCGCTGCTTTGGCTACCTTGTCTATCGCCTTAGGAGAAGCCTGGATAGCTTTCTCAAATGACTTGAGAAAGCTATCCTCGTCAATTAAGACTTTCAGGCTTATTGTATTAGCAGTGCTTTTACGTGCCATCTATCTGAGAATCCGCCTGGGTCGCTGGGCCGAACCAGATTTTTGTCTGACGTAGGTTCTCTTTGGCGGCTTTCTTGGAATGTTCTGCGTATTGCCCACCTTGGCGTCATCAATAAACACTGCATCATCGTGCTTCTTGATGCCCCAGGATACTGCAATGTCGTAGGCAGTACATTCTCTTTTGATCCGCCTAACCTCGGCTGGATTACTGTTAGCAAGCCTAACTATAATCCAGTCGAGATTAGATGGGATCAGCTTCTGTAGCTTGTCTGAATACGCAGGGTAGTGTACCTTACCTGCCTTTGCTTCTCTCTCTCGTTCCTTGAGACTCTTTAATCTCAGGACATTGAGAATAGCATCAGCTCGTTCACTATCTTCTGCGCATCTAACAAAAAATCGTCCTTCGCTGCCTCCGCCAGCTTAGCGTTAAACTTGCGGAAGTCCAGTTTATCATGAGGACCAATCGTGAGGGCGATGAACAGACGGAAGTAGAACTCGTACTCGTCAATTGTAGGAATCTCTACCTCTTCGGGGATTTCTCCTTCGTACTTCCCGGCCTCTTTCAGAGCAATGAGTTCCTCTCGCTGGGCGGCCTCTTTAATCTTCTTGGCACGCTCCATGACGATGGCCTGATACTCCTTCATCATCTCGGCTACAGCTTCGCGGTTCTCTACCGTAGTCTCTTTCAGGATGAAGGTTTCGCCCTGGTGTTCGTACTTGATCTGACTAGGCTGCGGCATTTTTCTCCTCCTCGTCGGGCATATCTGGAAGGTCGAAGATCGGCCACAATCCAGCAATTACTGTGTGGTGAACACCGGCCTCCATCAGGTGATCCATAACACTAGAGGGAAACACGTAAAGTCCGATACGAACTTCCTGCTCCATCAGCTTCTTGATCTGGTTATTGTACTCACGAGGCTCCTTAATCATGGGTCGAACGATCTTCTTCTGAACACCGTCAGAAGAAGTTTGATGCTCTTCCTCCTGATAAGTGTAGATCCTCTTAAGTGCCTCCTGATCATCGAAGTAAGACGATGTAACCTGAGTAACCCTATTCGTATTCTGAATATGGTAAATCCTCAAGTCAGAGGGAAAGTGTTTTGACTCAGCCATATCAAATGCAGTACTGAGCCGAAACAGGTCACGAACTCTTATTCTCCGTGACCTAATCTTGAGTATACGGTCCTGTTCTTCCATTGGGGATCTGGAATGTTATACGCTGGAAGTTCTTGTCTCGAGATCTTTGAGCGCGTTATGAATACTTGCCAGGATATAGATGTGCTGATCCTTCTCCTTTGGATCACCATTAATGGTAATCTCATCATAAGCAAGCTGAAGAATAGCCCTCTTCTCCTCATCCGGCCAGACGTAGATCTGTTCTGTCAGTTTACGAGCACGGTCCTCGGGTTTTTCATACTCGAGAATCTTGCTTTTAATCTGATCACGAATCTGCTGACTAGTGATTGTAATCTCTGGAGTTTCCATCTTTAACCTTGCTGGTTTGAGTTACTATATACGAATATGTGATCAGCTTGTCAACAAGCAACCACAATTTTTCTGGTTAATGATTAGAGGCGAATCTGTGAATATGACCATTGCTAAATCTGGCGCACAGCCACTCTTTCCCTGATGAATCTCTATAGACATAGATACGGGCTGTTCGATCTGCAGGAGAGGCCGCATCCGCCGAGGCACTGAGTGGTCCCTGTATATCAAGTATTCCTCTTTCCGTGTTTGATCTCGATATAAGAATATCGCGAGAAAAAGTTGTCCCCTCGCCAAAATGATATACTCTTCTTCCATTCGCCGGGGTTATAAACAACTCCCCGAATGAGTTGACATATATATTCCCGCCGCCCGTCCACTTAATGTAAGACGGCAGTGAATCGCCATTAGTTAAAGTAATGCCACTTGAGTTCAAGGTAACTGCACCACCGGCTGCGACTATAGATCCACTAGTTACAGATACGGTTCCTGTAATAGTAGCTGCAGTAAGAGTGCCGCTTATCCTCACATTGCCTGTGGCATCCCAGATTATTCCTCCGTTTGCAAGCCTACCTGCTCCGCTATTCCTCACGAAAAATTTGGCATTGTTACCTAAACTGTCATCGGCTCCTGCATAGATCGCGAGGTTGTTAGCTCCATTAAGCGCTCTGAGCCCTGTGACGTTTCCAGCCCCGGCGCCGTCGCTGTACAGCCGGTCCCCGGACACCTTCCACCCACCCAGTACCA
>Ga0164243_10001965_pt1 | contig 34522 bp, 23 predicted proteins | sample OricompcompostOP_FD_108781 | JGI IMG/M metagenome (GOLD analysis project Ga0164243, IMG submission 108781) | Organic Plus compost microbial communities from Emeryville, California, USA - Original compost - Organic plus compost (OP) | ecosystem: Engineered > Solid waste > Mixed feedstock >...
ACCTCGCGGCCGCTGCCGTCGGTGATCGCCGCGTTCGTCGCGCGCACCGCGACCTTCACCGTCATCGCCTCGTCGGTCTGGTTCTGCACCACGACCGGCAGCTGGAACGTGTCCCCGAAGTTGAGGAACCGCGGCGGGCTCGGCCGCACCATCAGCGGTAGCCGCGCGGTGAGCGCGTTCTCGCCCTTGCCGAACTGCTTGTCGCCGGCGATCGCGATCGCGACGATGCGGTACCGGGTCAGGTTGTCCGGAACCTTGACGTCGACGACCGCGCGGCCGCGCGCGTCGGTCTTCACCGCCGGCGAGAACGCCGCGAGCGGGTTGAAGTTCGTGCGGATCGCGATCGGCTGCGGCGCGGGGCCACTGCCGCCACCGGTCCCCGAAGCGCGCTTGGCGGCCGGAGCCGGTGGTGGCGGCGGCGCGGCGGCCTCCGGAGCGGCCTCGGCTGCGAACGAGCGTCGTGCACCGCCCATCGCGCTCTCCGCCCTGTCCGCCGCGCCCATCACGCTCTGCGCTTGCACCTGGTGAGAGAGCGCGTTCGCGTCGGGCTTGGCGAGCGTCACGAACGCCCGCGAGTGGTGATCGCGCGCGTCCGGACCGCGCCGCTGGTAGAACACGTCGATCGGATCCGGGAACTGGTAGCCGGTGAGCGACAGGATCGCCTCGTCGACGACGATCACCGCCGCCTCCGCGTTCGCCACGGGCTCGCCGCGCGCGTCCTTGACCTCGAGCGCGAGCCGCGTCGACTCGCCGGGCGCCACCTTCGCCGCCCCCGGCGCGACGGACACCGCGAGCGTGCGCTGCTTCGCCGGCACCGGCAGGTCGATCGTACCGACCGCGTAGGCCGGCCGCTTCGGCAGCTTCGGATCGGGCTGCCCGCGATCGTCGGTGCGCGCGGCGGCGCCGACGAGATCGACCTGCACGTGGAGGTTCGGCACCATCGCGTCGGTGATCGGCACGCGGATCGTCGTCGTCGGGCCGGCCAGGGTGATCCGCTCGGTCTTCACGATGCCGGAGCGCCGCCACGTCACCACGCCCTCGGCCGGGTAGAACGGCGCCTGGACCAGCAGCTCGGCGGTGTCACCCGCGGCGTACTCCTTCTGGTCGGGGATCAGCTGCACCTGCTCCTGCTCGACCTCGCGCGCGGGCGGCACGTCCCCGCCGCTCACCCAGAACGTCAGCGTGGTCTGGTTCGGGCGGCCCTCGGCGTCGACGATCACCGCGGTGACCTCGTACGTGCCACCCACGGGCGTCGCGAGCTCGCACACCGACGGATCCGCCGCGGCGACGATCGAGCACGTCTGCGGCTCGACCTCGACGCGCTTGTACGTGCCCTTCTCGTACTCGTAGTCGACGCGGACCGCCTTGACCTCGATGTTCGCGCCGACCGCGGGCCTGCCGTCGAGATCGACGCCGATCACCTCGATCGGCAGCGGCGTGCCCTTCTCGACGAACGGCCGCGGGAGCTTGAGGCCGACATAGCGCGTCGCCGGGTGGACGATCAGCGCCGACGACGCGGACCACGCCTGGCGGTTGACGTCGGTGACCGACGCGCTCGCCGTGACCGCCATCGGGCGCGGCGGGTTGAGCGACAGGAAGTCGAGCCGCAGCGTGTGCGCGCCCGCGCCGTCGGTCGTGCTCTCGTGGTTCCACGTCCGCTGCTCGCGATAGCGCTCACCGCCGGCGAACCGGTGGTACCCCCACCACGGCTGCCACGAGCCGAAGACGTAGTCGTCGCGGTTCGGCGGCGTGAAGCTCGTCGGGTTCGCCACGACGTGCCAGCGCACCGGCGCGCCGGGGAGCGGACCACCCGCGTAATACTTCGCCGAGACCGTGACGTCGCCCGAGCTACCGACGAGGAACGGCCCCTGGCTCGCCTGCGCGCTGACCTCGAACTCCGGCCGCCGGAACTCCTGGATCTGGAACGGGTGCCAGTACGAGCCGCTCATCCGTCCCGTGGCCCGGAACGCCACCGACGCGTGGCCGAGGTTCGGCGTCTTCGGCAGCGTGAACCTGGAGTCGAAGCCACCGACCGCGCTGACCGGGGCCTTGCCCGTCGCGATCTTGTTCCCGCGCGAGTCGGTGACCGTGTACTCGACGGCGCTCACCGCCCCGGCGATCCCACCGACATCGCCGCCTTCTCCGTGATCCACGACGCGCAGCCAGCCCTTGAGCGAGACCTCCTCGCCGGGCTTGTACATCTTGCGATCGTCGACGACGTACCACGCGAGCTGCTTGTCCTGCGCGTGCTTCGTCCACGAGCCCGACTCGCCCCACCAGCCTCCGTTCTCGGGCAGGATCGCGACGTCGGCGCCGCGCGTCGCGATCAGGACGTGCGGCCCCTTCGCGCCTCGGTCACCGAGCGGGATCGTCGCGAGGCCCTGCGCGTCGGTGGTGGCCTTCGTGCCGAACGGCGCGATCTCGAGCGCCACGCCGGCGGCCGGCTTGCCCGTCGCGAGGTCGGTCGCGAACGCGACGAGGTGCCCCGCGTCGACGTGCGCCTGCACGCCGAGCCGCGTGGACTGCACCCAGCTGACCTGCTGCGGCGGCTCGTAGCTCTTCGTCCACGGGTACGGCTCGACGATCGCGATCACGTGACCGAGCCCACCCGCGCCGAGCGCCGGCGACAGATCGACCGAGGTCTCGACGAGGGTGTTCTTCGCCGTGATCGCCTCGATCATCCGATCGACGACCTTCGTGCCGGGCACCCGCGGCGGCTTGTCGTGGTTCCACCGGTTGCGCATGTAGTAGCCGAACGCGGGGAAGTCGTCCGACGTCACGCGGTACAGCCGCACCTTGAGCTGCTCGTAGTTGGTCGTGAAGAAGTCGAGCGTGGGCTTCTTCGCGGAGGGATCGAGCACGACGAGGCCCTCCGGACCGAAGAACGTCGGGTACGCGTCTCCGACGGAGAACGTCCGCTTCTCGTCCTGCCCGAGCGTCTGCCCGAACGTGTCGCGGAGCCCGCCCGAGACCACGATCTGGTACGTCGTGCGCGCGCTGGTGAGCCCGCCGACCGTGAGCGTGTTCCCGCGCTGCTCGACCTTCAGCTGCGGCAGGTCCGGCGAGACCGCGACCTGCGCGCTGTCGAACGCCTCGTCGTCGAGCGGGTTGTTGAGCTCGAGGACGAACGGCATCCCCGGCCGGCAGTCGCCCCCGCGCCAGCCGCAGTAGGCGTCCACGATCTTCAGCGGCGGGTACGTGCGGAAGCTGACGCTCTGCGGCTGCTTCGTGAGGTTCGGGCCCTCCGCCGACGACGTCCCCGCCGGGATCACGATCTCGACGTGCGCGTCCTTCGGGAGATCCCGCGTCGCGCGGAACGCGAGCCACCGCCCGTCCTGCTCGTTCGCGATCGCCGCGTCGACCACGCTCGCGAGCTCCTTGTGCTCCGCGATCTCGTCGCGCTCGAGCAGGCGCACCGGCACCTCGGTCCCGTCCGCGGTGACGCGCAGCTTGGCGACCACCGCGCGCGCGTCGATCTTCTGGTCGAACAGGAGGAACATCGGCACGTCGAGCCGCTGCGGTCCACCGTTCGGATACGCCGACACGATCTTCGGAGGCGGCGTCTCGAACGAGAACCGCGTCGCGGTCTTCAGGACCTCACCGGTCGCGCTCTTCGTGCCGGCGGGGATCTCGACCTGGTACGTCGTCGCCTGCGGGAACCGGACCTCGGGGTCGAACAGGATCGTGCGCGTCCCGATCCAGCGCCATTGCCCCTTGGGCTCGGGCGTGAGCTTGACCGGCTTCGTCTGCGCCGCGTCCGCGTGCGAGGTCACCGCGACCATCGGGTGACTGAACGTCACGCTGAGCTCGGGTGCGAGCGGCACCTCGCCCTCGGGCATGTAGCGCAGCACCTGGAGCTCCTGGCCGGCCGCGGCGGGCGGTGGCCGCAGCGACGACGCGGGCGGCGGGAAGCTCGCATGGATCGTCTCGCCGGTGCGCGGCGGTGGCTGCGAGCGCTCGCGGAACGCGAAGCTCTGGGCGTCCTGGGGATCGGCGGCGATCGGCCGGCTGCGCGCGAGCAGCGCCTGCGCGTCGACCACGGGCAGCTTCTTCGCGGCCGCGAGCCGGGCGCGGTCGAACGCGGGAGCCCCCTGCTTGCCGTCGGAGAGCCGCAGGTCGAGGCCGGCGGGCAGGTCCTTGGTCTGCACGAGCACCCGATCCGACAGCGGGGACGCCGCCGGCCGGGCGGTGGTCTTCGGCCGCCCCCCGCACGAGGTCACGACGAACGCGACGAGCGTCGCGACGGTCACGCCGCGAGCGAACAACGAACGATGAGACTTCACGGATCCTCCGGAATACACGGGTACCAACGCACCACCCTTGAGTTCGCGTTACGCGCCACGGTCGCGCGCCGCTGCCACGAGGGTCAAGCGACCGCGCGACCGGTCTCCAACGTTTTCCGAGCGTTGGCGCGTTGAGTTCGCTTGACCGGCCGCGACGCACACAGGATGTTTCCGCTCATGTCCGACGCGCCGAGCTCCGCTCCAGCCACCCCTGGCAAGGTCGAGCCCTACATCCCCGCTAGCAAGTCACTGCCCGAGCTGACCGTGGGCGTGATCCTGCTGGGCTCGATCCTCTCGATCGTCCTCGCCGGCGCGAACGCGTACCTCGGCATGTTCGCGGGCATGACCGTCTCCGCCTCGGTGCCGGCGGCCGTGATCTCGATGGCGATCTTCCGCCTCGTCCGGCGCGGCAACATCCTCCAGAACAACGGCGTCCAGACCGCCGCGGCGTCGGGTGAGGGGCTCGCCGCCGGCGTGATCTTCACGCTGCCCGCGCTCGTCATCCTCGGCGTGTGGTCCGGCTTCAGCTACCTCGAGACGGTGCTGATCGCCGGGTTCGGCGGTGTCCTCGGCGTGCTGTTCACGATCCCCTTGCGCCGCGCGCTCATCATCGATCAGCCGCTGCAGTTCCCCGAGGGCGTCGCCACGGCCGAGGTGCTCAAGGCGGGCGCGCAAGGTGGTGGCGGGGTCGGGCTCCTCGTGCTCTCGGCCGCGGTCGGCGCGATCGTCAAGCTCGGCGCCGCGGGCCTCAAGCTGTGGGCCGAGGTCGTCGCCGTCGGCACCTGGGTCACCGCGCCGGTCGCCAAGACCGCGTCCGCGGCGAGCGCCAAGGCCGGCGTGCCGTTCTACGTCGGGCTCAACGCCTCCCCGGCGCTGCTCGCGGTCGGCTACATCGTCGGCTTCAACGTCGCGACCGTGATCTTCGTGGGTGCGGTGCTCGGCCGCTGGGTCGCGGTGCCGCTGTTCGCGGCGCTCGGCGATCCGAGCGCGGTCATCGTCGATCCGGACACCGGCGCGACGCTCGCGGCCGCGCTCGAGGGCGCCGACGCGCTCGGCGCGGCGGGCATCTACCACGGCGCGATCATCCGCTACTTCGGCGTCGGCGGCATGCTCGTCGGCGGCGTGTGGTCGCTGTTCAAGCTGCGCAAGTCGCTGCTCGGCGGCGTGAAGGCCGGCCTCTCCGCGTACAAGCTCGCGCGCCAGGGCGGTGGCGCGGTCGCGCGCACCGAGCGCGACATGCCGATGAACTTCATCCTGATCGCGATCGTCGCGTCGATGATCCCGCTGTTCTTCATCTTCTGGCACTTCACGTCGTCGGTGGGCATCAGCGCGGTGATGTCGGTGGTCGTGGTGATCGCCGGCTTCCTGTTCTCGGCGGTCGCGTCGTACATGGCCGGCCTCGTCGGCTCGTCGAACAACCCGGTCTCGGGCATCACGATCTCGACGATCCTTGTCTCCGCTCTCCTCCTCCTCGCCCTCGGCATGGAGAGCCCCGCCGGCCCGGTCGCCGCGATCCTGATCGGCGGCGTGGTGTGCTGCGCGGCCGCGATCGGCGGCGACAACCTCCAGGATCTCAAGTGCGGTCAGCTCGTCGGCTCCACGCCCTGGAAGCAGCAGACGATGCAGATCGTCGGCGTCGTGGTCGCCGCGCTCGCCATGGCGCCCGTCCTCAACCTGCTCCACGACGCGTACAAGATCGGTAGCCCGGGGCTGTCGGCGCCGCAGGCGAACCTCATGGGCACCGTCGCGAAGGGAGTGTTCGCCGGCGGGCTTCCGTGGACGATCATCGGCATCGGCGCGGGGATCGCGGTCCTCGTGATCGTGATCGACATCATCCTCGAGAAGCGCCAGGCGAAGTTCCGCATCCCGGTGATGGCGTTCGCGGTCGGCGTCTACCTGCCGTTCGACCTCAACGTGCCCATCTTCCTCGGCGGCGGCATCGCGCTGCTCGTGAACCGCGCCCTCGACCGCGCGCAGGCGTCGCGCGAGCGTCGCGCCGAGGTCGAGCGCAACGGCCTCCTGGTCGCGGCCGGCCTCATCACCGGCGAGGCGCTGCTCGGCATCGGCCTCGCCGTGCCGGTCGCCGTCATGCATGACGAGCACGCGCTGTCGCTGTTCGGCGGCCGGTTCGCCGACCTCCAGTGGCCCGCCCTCCTGTTCGTCGTGGGCGTGATGGCGCTGCTCTACAAGCTGTCGTTCAAGCGCGAGGACGCCGCGAGGTAGCGCCCGGGCCACGGGGGTCCCGAACGCGGCTCGACCGAGCGGCGGAGATGTGCAGTGGGTTGCGCAGCGCCCCGGGGGATTCACTCCCCCAGGGACATGTGACCCCAGCTGTAATAGGCTGAATTGGTTGGAGGTGGAGCGTCGCCCCGCGGGCGCGATGCTTGCTGTTGGGACCCTCAGCCAAGGAGTCTGCCGAATGAACCGCGCCGCTATCGCCGTTGCTTGCCTCTCGGGTGCCCTCACTGTCGGATGTGGTCCGAAGCAGTTCGGAAGCATCTGCTCGGATGACCCCGCGCCGGATGCGTGCGGGATGGCGTGCGATCCGTTGCCCGGTGCGGACAACGTCTGCCCCGCCGGCTTCCACTGCTCGGCCGGCGGCACGTGCGACGCCCAGTGCACGGCGGGTGGCTCGGAGTGCGGCGACGGCTACGTCTGCACGGAGGACGGGCGCTGCGTCGCGGACGAGGATCCGCCCGTGATGACGCCCGACGCGAACTGTCCCTCGGTCGTGTTCGAGCCGATGCCGGTGACTCCATCGATCACGCTCGTCCTCGACCAGAGTGGCTCGATGTTCGACAACAACATCGCTCCCGGCGTGAACCGCTTCGACGCCATGGAAGATGCGCTCGTCGGCACCAACGGCGTGGTCACCCTCCTCGAGAGCAAGGCCTACTTCGGCTCGAAGCTCTACACGTGCAGCTCGGGCAACAACGTCCTCGCGACCGAGACCGTGCCCCGCGCGCTGAACAACGCGGCCGCGATCCGTGCCTCGCTCGCGCCGAAGACGAACGGCAACAACACGCCGACGCACGCCGCGATCCGCGAGGCGATCGCAGACTTCCAGCAGACGCCGCCGCCTACCGATTCGCCGCCGGTGATCGTGCTCGCGACCGACGGTCTGCCGAACAGCTGCAACAGCGGTGCGGGTTCGGGCGGCGGCACGACCGCGTCCGTCAACGCCGCGCGCGACGCGTACACCGCTGGCATCCCCGTGTACGTGCTCGCGATCAACCAGACGAGCTCGCACTTCCAGGACCTCGCGAACGCCGGCCAGGGCTGGCAGCCGGGACAGCCGAACGTGCCCTACTATCCGGTGCAGAACGCGCAGGAGCTCAAGCAGGCGTTCGACACGATCATCGCGGGCGTGATCTCGTGTGACCTCGCGCTCACGGCGTCGATCGACGAGAACCAGGCGATGAACGGCACGGTCACGATCAACGGCACGCCGCTCACCTACGGCACCGACTGGACGCTGGTCGGTGGGAACACGATCCGCGTGCAGGGCGACGCGTGCACCAACCTCAAGAGCACGCCCGACCCGATGGTCTCGGCGACGTTCCCCTGCGGCAGCGTCATCTTCTAGCCGAGCTCCGTCCCCACGAGAACGCCCTCACCGACGCTCGCGCGCCAGCGCGTTGCCCGCCGCGGCGCACGTGAAGCGAGGTGGCCCGGGTCACCGACCGTGACGACGGCAACAGGTTGTGGGCGGCACGTACCCGCAAGCACTCGCGCAACGCGCCGTCGGTTCTTCGGCAGGCGCTGCACTCGGCGCCATCCGCTTCGCCAGCCGCGGCGCGCACCGCGTGTCCACACTCTCGCGCCGTCACGCTCCGTGAGCGCGAGCTACGCGCGCTAGCGCGCGCTACGGCCGAGCGGACGCGCCATGCGGAGCGCGCGCTGTCCGCGATCGTACGTAGCCGAGCCATCGATCACGCGGAACCCGGCGCGCGCGTACATCCGCTGCGCGCCGACGTTCGTCTCGGCCACCGTGAGCCGCAACGAATCGATGCGACTCGAGGGCGCCACGCGCTCGGCCACCTCGATGACGTGCTCGAGCAGCCGCGTGCCGATGCCCTTGCGCTGCTGCGCCGGAAGCACCGCGAGCGCGAGGAGATCCGCGACCACCTGCGGGACTCCCGTACCCGAGCCCGTCGGGTCTTCCATGTAGAAGCCGAGCATCGCGAAACCACGACCTCGGCCCTGCATGTCCTGATCGATCCACGCCAGTACACCAGGCTGTTCGAGCCAGGACGGCAGGATGCGCGTGTAATCGCCGAGGTCTCGGTACGCCTCGGCGCCGGTCGCGATGATCCAGGGATAGTCCGCGACTTCCGCGCGTCGGATCACAATCGCTACCGTACGCCCATACGGGCGCTTCAGCCAGCGAGCCCGCCGCCTTGCGCCTCGCTATCCGTGCGCGCGCGCGGCGTGGTGGTGGCGGCCGGAACCGCGGGCTTGCGCTGCGGCAGCGCGCTCATCGACTGCGGAGCCGCCGCAGTCGCGGGCGCAGTTGCAGGGGTCGACGCGGGCGCAGGCGCACGCGCGACCGAGCTCTCCGTGGTGCCAGTGGCGGTGATCGTACCGTTGACCGTGACCAGGGCGCGCAGTGTGTAGCGCCCCGGAGACGTGCGGATGAACAACGAGCCCTCGCCCTTCTTCTTGATGTCCATCGACAGGTCGCGCGCAACGACCGTGTCGGGGGTCTTGGACTTGCTGGGCAACCTCACACCTGCACGTTCCACGATCTCGCGAACCGACATTGGCACCGCGGTCTCGCGAAGAATCTCCTCAACCACAGCAAGCGTACTCATGACCGTCGTGCCTCCCTCGAAGATTTTTTCGAACTGATGCCGTCGAGAACGATGGCCATCCTAGCTCCTGCGTCCGCGGGAACCAGTCTTGACATCCGATTTTTTTCGAGAGGCTCCGATGAGCGTGAAGCGTTCCTGATCATTGTTGAAAAATTCCATTCGCGTGCTCGCGAGCGATGCGTTCGCGTTGCGTGCGCGACGCGTTCGATCGAATGCTCGGCCGGGGAGCGCTCGTCCCCCGGAGGAAGGGTCATGTCAGTCGGAATCATCGAGGTCATCTCGCTGCTGCTCGGGCTCTCGGGCTTCGGCGTGAAGGAGAATCCCAAGGCGCCGAGCGCCGACGCCGTGCTGCAGTACGCCATGCCGGAGCCCGACGTCATGGTGCACGTGGACTACGCGAGCCTGGCGCCGAACTACAAGGTGCTCACGAGCCTGCCGAAGCATCCGCGGATCAAGGCCTCGCCCGCGCTCGCCAAGGCGGTGCGCGAGGTCGTCGGTCAAGCGGAGGCCGCGCGCGGCCTCGCGCGTGGGACCGTCGGCTTCGACTTCGTCACCGACCTCGACTCGATCGAGCTGTTCGCGCAGATCGTTCCCGGCAACAAACCCAACGTGGTCGGCGTCGTCCGCGGCAGGTTCTCGCCGCAGAACGTCGACCGGATCGCGAAGCTGTCGGGCGGCAAGGTGGTCGAGCTCCCGGGTGGTGTGATGGTCGAAGAGGATCCGGACGCGGCGATCGGGGTCACGACGTCCGGCGTCCTGATCGCCGGCACGCCCGCGCTCGTGCGCGACCGGCTCGATGGATCGTGGTCTGCTCCGCCCCGCACGCCGGGCTCGAACCTCGGCTACGCGGCCGAGCTGATCGATGCGCGCCCGGTGTTCGCGATCATGATGGCGATGTCGAAGCCCGCGCGCAGCGAGGCGCTCGCGAAGATCAGCGGCGAGCACTTCGTCACCGACATCCTCGAGCGCCATCGCCTCGCGGCGTTCTCCGTGTTCCACGATGGCGTCGGCTGGACGTGGATCGACCGCACGAAGGCGGGGCTCGACTCGATGGCGCTCATGTCCGAGGGCACGATCGAGCTGTTCCGCGCCGGGCAGATCGCGCCGCGCGGCGCGGCGAAGCTGATGCTCGGGGCGCTGGACGCGTACCGCGGCACGGATCGCCAGATCGACGAGCTGATCCGCCACAAGAGCGAGGTGCTCTCGCTCGTGAAGAGCTTCACCGGCGACGGTCAGTTCGCGGCGAAGATCGACACGAACCCGCGCACGCTCCGGCTCGACGTGCGCCTGCGGGGCAAGTCGCTCTCCGAGGTCGTGCCCGCGGGGCTCTTGATCCCGCTCGGCGTCGCGGGCGCCCTCTACCAGCTCGACTCCGCCCAGCCCGCCCCGCCGGCGTCGCGGGCGCTGCCTGCACCGACCGCGCCCGCGAAGCGCGCCGCGCCCGCGAAGCGCGCCACGCCCGCGAAGCGCGCCGCGCCGACGAAGCGCTAGGCCGACCGCAGCTCCGCGGGCGACAGCTCCACGAGCTCGCGGATCGAGGTCAGATCCTCGAAGTCGAGCTCGCCCTCGTCCCCGGCGGAGACCTCGATGATCATCTCGTCGTCGATCGGCATCAGATCCTCGCGGGTGGTCCGGCGCTCGCCGACGCGACGCTCGTACCGGAACACGCGCGTGTCGGGCTTGCCGATCCGCCGATCGACGCGGCGACGCTCGCGCGACACCGCCTGCCGGAGCTCCGCGATCGTGGCGGGGACCGGGCTCATCGTCAGCAGCTGCCCCGCGCAGTTGAAGCACATCGGCTGCCAGCGGCCGAACAGCTCGACGGCGCGCAGCACGCGGCGCCGCTTCTCGTTGCACGTGACGCAGCGCGCGCCGAGGCCGACGGGCCGGGCCTCGACCCAGCGGCTGTAGCACCCCCAGCACCGGCCACGGCGCAGCTCGTTCACCCTGGCGTTGCAGACCTCGCACTCGTGCATGCGCTCGCTCACGCTTCGGTCGTACGGCACGGGGATCCTGTGGACAAATTTTCGGCTACGCTCAGGCGCTGTGCCGTCGACGCGCGCGCTCATCCACGCCCCGTGGTCGGCCTCCAAGGTCGCCACGGCGCTGCGCTGCCCGCGGCTGTTCCACTTCAAGTACATCGAGAAGGTGAAGGAGCCCGAGGTGATGCCCGAGGCGCGGATCGGCAAGGCGATCCACAAGGCGCTCGAGCAGGTCCTGATGGGCACGCCGATCCAGGAGGCGAACGCCGCCGTCCGCGCGGAGCTGCCGAGCGAGATCGAGCAGATGCGATACGACAACCTCGCGAGCGGCATCCCCGCGTTCACGTCGAGGATCGCGCAGTTCCGCCGGCGACGACGCGTGTCGCGGCAGCTCGTCGAGTACTCGCTCGCGGTGCGCGAGGATCTCTCGACGACGCAGTTCTACGCGGGAGATGCGTACTACCGCGGCGTGCTCGATCTCGGCTACCTGTTCGAGGACGACTCGCTCGCGCTCGTCGATCACAAGACCGGGGCGCGGATCCCCGGCACCTCGATCGCGGACCAGCTCGAGGGGTACGCGGTGCTCGCCGCGGCGGCGTTCCGCCACGTGCGCCGGTTCTGGCTCGGGCTGCACTGGATCGCCGAGCGCGCCGTCGAGTGGAGCACGCCGCTCGCGCCGGAGGCCGTGATGGATCGGCTCGTGCCCGATCTGCTCGACAACATCGAGGCCGCGGCGCTCGCCGTCGACGACGGCCCGCGGGTCAATCCCGGCTCGTACTGCGATCGCTGCAGCTACCGCAACCTGTGCCCGGCGAGCCGCGAGATCCGCTACGAGCCGGTCGAGTGGTACGAGGACGACGAGGACTGACGCGCCGCTACTTGCGCCAGCGGAGCACGCGCTCCGGCCACGCGCCGAGCCCGTCCGCGCGGCGCTTCGCGGCATCGCGCGCGATCAGCCGCGCCATCGTGGCGAGCCGCTCGTCGAGCTCCGCGGACGCGCCGGTGGGCGGCAGCTCCACGCTGCCATCCTCGCCGAGGATCGCCGCCGCCTCGAACAGCTCCGTCGGCGTGTAGATCTGCGCGCGATAGCGCGCGCGCGGGCCCTCGTCGGCGGTGCGCTCGAAGAGGAACCGCGCGCCTTCGGTCGGATGGAGGTTCCGCCGCACCGGCTATTCGCCGAGATCCGCGGCGAACCGGCTCGACACCGCCGCCGCGTTGCCCCACTGCGACTTCTTCCACTCGGCGTTCCACGTGCGCTTGATCCAGATGGGATCGAGCACGACGCGCGTGCCGATGTGGGCCGAGCCGTAGACGTCCTTGAGCTCGAGCTTGTCCGCCGCGAGGTTGTAGATCGACGGGTTGGCCGTCGACTTCAGCACGGCCTTCCAGTGGCCGATGCGACCCGCGTGGCCGATCTCGTAACGCGACGCGAACGACATCAGCGGGTAGCCACCGTGGCCGTGCGCGAGCGGGAGGAGCGACATGCCCTGCCACTCCGGGTCGTGCGGCACGCCGAGCGCGTCCGCGAGCGTCGGCACGATGTCGATGCCGTCGGTGCCCTCGACGACCTTGCCGGCCGGGAACAGCGGCGGGTAGTGGATCAGCAGCGGGACGTGGGTGAGCGTGTCGCGCACGGAGCCGCCGTGACCGAACCGGCCGTCCTCCCACAGCTCGTCGCCGTGGTCGGCCGTGATGATCAGCATCGTGTCCTTCCACACGCCCCACTCCTCGAGGCGGGCGATCAGCTTGCCGAGGAGGTCGTCCTGGTAGCTCACGTTGGAGTCGTAGAGCGCCTTGACGAAGTCCTTCTCCTTGTCGGTCAGGTTCTTCGCGACGCCGCCTGGGCCGTCATCGCCGAAGCCTTTGAGGAACCGGCCCGTGTAACCCGGCGCGTACTTCTCGATCCACGGCTGCTTGCCGCGCAGCGTGACGTGGGTGTCGATCAGGCCGAGGTAGAGGAACCACGGCTGGTCCTTCTTCGGCGTGATGAACGAGATGCCCTTCTCGACGATGTCGACGCCCTTGAGGCCCATGGCGCTCTCGATGTGGTTGACGAACTTGTCCCACGCCGAGCCGTACCCGCGCTTGGGCCGGATGTAGCCGTTGCCCGACACGCCGGCGACGTACATACCCGCCTTCTTCGCGACCTCGTCGATCGTCATGAACTTCGCCGGCAGGACGTCCTTCATCGTCGACGACTTGTGCTTGGCGAGGTACATCGAGGTCCACATCGCCGCGTGCGAGACCTGCGACTCGTTGCCCTGCACGTAGTTGTTGAGGAAGACCGTGCCGGTCTCGGCGAGCTTCTCGAAGTTCGGGGCCTCGGCCCGCGCCTTCGGGTTGAACGCGCGCACGTGGTCGGCGCGTAGCGAGTCCATGATGATGAACAGGACGTACTTGGGCGGCGCGCCGCGCTTGATCTCGGGCGCGGTGCCGGGGACGACGAGCGCGGCGTTCGCGAGCTCTGCCTTGTCGCAGCCGGTGGCCTCGAGGTCGAGGCGCGCGGCCTTGCCCGACAGCGCCGCGAGGTCGACGGCGGACCCGAGACCGGTCAGCGTGCCCTCGGCGGTCGTGCCGTCCTCGCCGGTCGCGAGCACGTGGATCTTGCAGCTACCGTCGGAGAGATCGCCGGTGACGCGGCCCTTGTCGGGCACCATCACGTACCAGGACATGCCGGCGTCCTTGGGGAGCACCAGGGCCTTCTTGGTGGCGTCGTAGAACGTCGTCTGCCCGTCCTCGGCGATCGCGCTCGCGCCGCCGACCTGCACCCAGGCGACGGCCACGCCCTTGGGACGCGTGAACATCGCGATCGAGTTCTCGCCCTCCTTGAGCTGCCCCTCGGGGACGGTGAGCTCGATCGTCGACCAGCCCTGCGGGAGCTGGGCGTTGATGTCCTTGTTCTCGTTGACGCGGATGCTGAGCGGGCCGTCCGCCGGGCTGAACGCGCGGATGCGGACCGTGTTGCGCGCGGCCTGCGCCGCGGTCAGCGGGACGAACACGGTCGCGCTCGTGCCGCTGAGCCGCGCGACCTTGACGCCGCCCTCGGTCTGGCGCAGCTCCCACGCCTTCTTGGCTTCCTTCATCTGGTTGCCGAACCGGATGTACTTCGCCATCGCGGCGGAGCCGGCCGGGACGAGCAGGCCGCCTCCTCGTGTGAGGTGCGACGACAGGCGGTTGTCGACCAGCGAGTACACCGCGCGCTCGGGGCCCCGCGAGGGCGCCTTGGCGGGCGGTTTGGCGCCGGGGGCCCCGCCGCCCGCGGTGGCAGGAGGCGGTCCGCCCTCGGGGAGCGTGGACTCGGTCGTCGGGCTCTTGTCGGTGGTGCTCTTCCCACAGGCGCCCGCCGCGATCGACGCGAGCGCGAGGGTGGCGACCGTCAGCCGGTGCATCATCGCCGGGAACGTATGTGCACGGGTGATCGTGGTCAAGAACTAGGCGATGCGCCAGCCGTGCGCGTAGATGTTCGCGCGGTTTTCTCGCACGAACCCGACGAGCGCGAGGCCGAATCGCTCGGCCAGCTCGATCGCGAGCGAGCTCGGCGCGGAGACTGAAGCGACCACGGGCACGCCGAGCATCACCGCCTTCTGCACGAGCTCGTAGCCGGCGCGTCCCGACAGGAACAGCACGTGACGCGCGGGATCGAGCCCGGCGTCGAGCGCCCAGCCGACGACCTTGTCGACCGCGTTGTGGCGTCCGACGTCCTCGCGCGCCGCGACGAGCACGCCATCGGTGGTGAACAGCCCGGCCGCGTGCAGGCCGCCGGTCGCGGCGAACACCGACTGCGCGGACCGCAACGCCGCGGGCATGCGCGCGAGCACCTGCCGGGGGAGCACGACGTCCGAGCGGACCTCGCGCGCGCGACGCTCGAGATCGGCGATCGCGACGCGACCACACACGCCGCACGCCGCCGACGCGAGCAGGCCGCGCCCGGCGAACGCTGCCGGATCGAGGTCGAGCTCGATCGCGTCGGCGTCGACCTGGTGCGCCCGCGCCGCGAGGCCCTCCGCGTGGAGGAGCCCGCGGACGAGCTCGAGATCCGCGCCGGGCGTACGCATGATCGTCGCGACCGGGGTGCCCCGCGCGCGCAGCTCGAGCGGGTTCTCGACGACCACGCGGTCGCGGTCGTCGGCCCGGTGCTCGCCGTCGAGGCGCTCGATCGCGAGCTCGCGGGTGGGCTGGTCGGATCGCCGCACGAGGCGCAGCTTACCCTACACGCACGCGTGGAGCGGAACGCGCCAGCGCGGCGGCACATCGGTTGCTCGCGCCCACCCTTTCCAGATCGTAACGCGCCGATGTGTGGTGCACCCCACGGTTCGCGAGCGCGGTCGGGAGCGAAGCTGGTTCGAATGCCGGGATGTCTTCCGGCGAAGGAGGAGTATGAGCGCAGTATCGAACCGTGTGGTGTGCAGCGTGCTCGCGATCGCGGCTCTCGTCGGGTGGTCGGAGGCTCGCGCGGGCGGCCATTCACCGCACCAGCCACGAGAGGTCAGCTTCGAGCTCGACGACGGCAACTCGATGGCCGGCTACGTGTACCGCGAGAGCGCGACCCAGCCGCTCGTGATCATGGTGCACGGCGCGTCGGACACGCACGCCGTGTTCGACTTCGCGGCCGGGTATCACGCGGCGCGCGACCTCGCGCGGGCCGGATACGGCGTCCTCACCGTCGATCGCGTCGGGTACGGCGCGTCGAGCCGGCCGAACGGCGACACGCTCGACTACCACACGCAGGCAGCCCACCTGCACGAGGTCATCCAGGACGTGCGCGCCGGCGCGCTCGGGTTCACCCCGCCGCAGGTCGTGCTCCTCGGACCGTCGGCCGGCGCGGACATCATCCTCGTCGAGGCGGGGACCTACCACGACGTCGACGGCGTGATCCTGTGCTTCAACTCCAGCGAGATGCAGCCCGCGCTGTTCGCGGTCGACGTCGACTCGTGGTTCGCGCAGGGTGACTACTTCGACTTCGGCGTCGGCTTCCGCACCGACTTCTTCTACGCGGAGCCGTGGGCGACTCCGTGGGTGATCGCGCTCGACAACGCGACGCGCTCGCTGGTCCCGCGCGCCGAGATCGGCTCGGCCCTCGCGAACGTTGCCGCGCCGTACCGCGGTGCGATCGACGTGCCCGTGCTGCTCGTGCAGGCCGCCCACGACGCGCTGTTCGTGCCGCGCAACGACTCGGCGCTGTTCACGAGCTCGCCCGACGTCACGTTCGAGCTGCTCCACCGCACGGGTCACAAGGGCTTCTCGCACCCGACGAGCAAGCAGGCCGCCGCGCGGACCGTGACGCGCTGGCTCGACCGGACGTTCTGACCGCGATCAGCGCGCGAGCAGCGAGTCGATCGCGTCGAGGAGCTCCGCCCCGAGGAACGGCTTGGCGAGGATCAGATCGGCCTCCGCGGCGCGCCGATCGTTCCGGATCCCCGCGCTGTCCCATCCGGTCATGAGGACGAGCTTGCCGCGGAACCCGGACCGCTGGAGCATCTCGGCGGCCTCGAGGCCGTTGGTCCGGGGCATGCCGACGTCGCAGATCACGACGTCGAACGGCTGCGCCGCGGCGAGCTCGAGCGCTTGATCCGCGCTCGAGGCGGTGGCGACCTCGTACCCCAGGGGCTCGAGGAAGGCGCACACCACGGCCACGATGTCGGGATCGTCGTCGACGACGAGGATCTTCCCCGTCCGCTTGTCGGAGCGATCCGGCGCGGTCCCGGGAGCGACGGCGGCGATCTTGGCTCCGGGCGCACGCGCGAGCGTGACCTCGAACACCGCGCCGCCGTCGGCTGCGTTGCGCGCTTCGATGCGGCCACCGAAATGCTTGAGCGATGCGTGCGCGGCCGCGAGGCCGAGCCCCGCGTGGCCCGGCTTGGTCGTGACGAACGGCTGGAACATCTGCGCCAGCACCTCCGGTGGGATGCCGGGCCCGGTGTCCGCGATCGTCAGGATCACCTCGTCGCCGGACTCGCGCAGCGTCACGCTCAACCGGCGCTGCGCCGAGGACACCGCCTGCATCGCCTCCTGCGCGTTGAGCACGAGGTTGAGCGCGATCTGGTGGATCAGCACCGGATCGGCGCGCACCGCCGAGACCGGCGGCAGGTCGTGCTCGAGCTCGACCCCGCGCTCGCGGAGGACCGGGGCCACGAGCGCCAGCACGTCATCGACGATCTGCGCCGGGTCAGCGACCTGATCCGGATCGTGCACCGCGCCCGTGCGGGCGACGCGCTGGAGGCGCGCGACGAGCTCGCCGATCGCGCGGTTCGCGCGCGCGATGCGCGGCAGCACCTGGTACGCGTCCGTGGGTGACCGCTCGCCGACGCTGATCGCCATCAGGGCGACGCCCGAGAGGTTGTTGAGATCGTGCGCTACCGCGGCCGCGAGCTCGCCGACGGCCTTGATCCGCGCGTCCGTCGCGATCGTCGCCTGCGCCTTCACGAGGTCGGCGTTGAGGCGCTCGAGCTTCGTGATGTTGGCCGCGCGCTCCATCGCGATGCCGAGATGGTCGAGGAACGCGCGCAGGAGACCTCCGCGCAGGATGTCGTCGGGGATCGGCTGCTTGCCGAGATACGACGACAGCCCGACCGCACCGACCGGCTGGCCGCGGCTGCCGAGCACCGGACCGCACGCGAACGGATGCCCGCGCAGGTGCTCGAAGATCACGCGCGGCAGGGCGAGCTGGCCCGGAGGAACCTGCTCGTCGTCGTGCTCGATGATGTACAGCGACTCGGGGTCGACGATGTTGACGAGCCGCTTCTCGCGAAATCCGTGACCGACCGGCTGCCGCGTGTCGGCCATCCAGATCTCGGGCATCTCGTGGGTCGTGTCGACGCCGTCGATCACCTCTTTCAGGGTGCGGAGCATCCCGGTCGACTCGTCGAGCGACGCTATCCAGACCGCGCCGAACCCGAGCTCGACGATCTGATCGAGGACGGTGTCGACGATCTCGTCGAGCCGCGCCGTGGACGAGAGCCGCGCGGTCATCCGCGCGAGAATGTCGAAGCTCTGCTCGGCGGTGAGCGCCTGCCGCTGTGGACCCAAGTTCCTACCTCCACTTCAGCGCCGTAGTTGCGCGCTGCCCTATGCTCGCGCGAACGCGCGGCCGCGCAAAGCTCGTTCATCCGTTCTCGCAGGTGGCGCAGAATGCTCCAGGCTACGCGCTTGACGCCGTCTACGAGCTCGGGTCGACAACTCGCGGCGAGCGTGCGAAGCCGCGTCTCATGCTGCCGCGCCTGCTCGCTGGTCTGCTGGCCCTCGCCGCATGCTCGTCGCCCCACACGAGCGCGCCGCCGGAGGCGCCAGCGGATGCCTCGGCCACCGCAGACCTCACGTACCCGCGGCTCGCGACGTACTTCATCGAGTCGCACGTCGACGAGGCCGCGCTCGACGTGATGGCGAAGTCCGACGTCGTGATCGTCGACGCCGAGGCCGGCGCGCTCGATCGCGCGACGCTCGAGGAGCTGCGCGCGCGGCGGCCGGATCTGCTGCTGCTCGCGTACCTGACCTCCGAGGAGATCTCGCGCGAGCCGGCCGACGAGCGACCGCTCGCCGACGAGCGCTTCGAGCGCGTGCCCGATCACGCGTGGATGCTCGAGCCGGGATCGACGCTCGCCGCCCCGGTGTCCGCGACCGACACCACGCTGCGCGTCACCGACCCGTCCGCGTTCACCCTCAGGCGCCCGCACTCGGACTTCTACGGCGAGGACGAGCCGACGTACCTGTTCGTGAACGGCGAGCACATGCGGCTCGTCGCCATCGACGGGGACCGGCTCACCGTCGAGCGCGGGTTCCGGTCGACGCCGGTCGCGCACCCGGCGGGGACGAAGGTCGCGAGCCACGTCGTGTTCTTCGCGGGCACGTGGATGCTGAACATCGCCGCCAACGCCCCGACGGTGGACGGGCGCGCGTGGCGCGACGAGCTGGCCGCGGAGGCCGCCGAGCTCGTCGCCGATGGCCCGTGGAACGGGGTGTTCCTCGACGTCTGCTTCTCGGACGTGTCGTGGCTCAACGGCGGGCTCCTCGATCTCGATCGCGACGGGCGCGCCGACGACCGCTCGACGGTGTCGACGGAGTGGTCCGCGGGGATGGGCATGCTCGTCGACACGCTGCGCGCGCGCCTCGGGCCCGACGTGCCGATCGTGTCGAACCCCGGTGCGCAGGACTGCCCGCACCCGTCCCTCGACGGGATCCTGATGGAGGGCTGGCCGATCGGGATGCCGCCGCACTACCTCGCGTACGACACCGGCGAGGACCGCTATCGCGACTGGAGCAGCCGCGGCACGAAGCTCACCATCGCGAACGGCTTCTCGCCGAGGATCGGCTTCGGCACGATCCAGGAGGGTCAGGACGAGGTCGCGCGCACCGACTACCAGGCCATGCGGTTCGGGCTCGCGTCGGCGCTGATGGGAGACGGCGTGTACGCGTACGACAACGGGGTGTTCGGGCACTACGTCGCGTGGTGGTACGACGAGTACGACGGAGCGGGTCGCGGCCGCCGCTGGCTCGGCCGCGCGCTCGGCCCCGCGCGCGAGCACGGCGCGCTGCGGTGGCGCGAGTTCGAGCACGGGCTCGCGGTCGTCAACGTCGGGGACACGCCGACCTCGTTCGCGGCGCCGCCGGGGTTCGAGAAGCTCGCAGGCCGCCAGGATCCGACGCACAACGACGGGCGCCCCGTCACCGGGCCCCTGCGAATCGGTGCGAAGGACGCCTACCTGCTCGTCCGCTCGGCGAACTAAGCGATAGGATCGCGCCGTGTCCCCGGCGCCCTCCCCTGTCAAAGACCGCGTGTTCCGCGATCCGGTCCACGGCCTGATCGAGTTCAAAGGAGTCGACCGGCCGCTCGCGGACCTGCTCGACACGCACGCGATGCAGCGGCTGCGGCGGATCAAGCAGATGGGCTTCGCGTGGCTCGTGTACCCGGGCGCGGAGCACTCGCGCTTCGGCCACGCGCTCGGCGCGTTCCACATCGCGCAGCGGGTCGCGCGCCGGCTCGGGCTCGATGATCGCCTCGCGCTGCACGTGAAGGTCGCGGCGCTGCTCCACGACGTCGGTCACGGGCCGTTCTCGCACGCGTGGGAGCACGTGTTCGCCGGCCACGACCACGAGCGCTGGGGGGGCCGCATCGTCGCCGAGAACGCGGAGCTCGCGACGGCGCTCGAGGCGCTGGAGCCCGGGCTGCCCGCGACGCTGCGTGCGTTCTGGGGGAAAGGCTACAAGCCGCACTTCGCGCGCAAGCTCGTGTCGAGCCAGCTCGACGTCGATCGCCTCGACTACCTCCTGCGCGACGGTCACTACTCGGGCGCGGGCTACGCGACCTACGACCTCGACTGGATCATCCACGCGATCCAGATCGCGAACATCCACTCCGATCACGACGATCCCACCGATCTCGTCGTCGACTACCGGCGCGGCATGTACGCCGTCGAGCAGTACCTGTTCGCGCGCTCGTACATGTACGCGCAGGTCTATCACCACAAGACCGTGCGCGCGGCCGAGTGGATGTTCATCAAGACCCTCGAGCGGTTCGCCCAGCTCTCGCGCCAGAGCAGCGAGCCCCCCGGGCTCGAGATCGCGGCGCGGATGGCGCGCGGTGCGACCGTCGCGGTCGACGAGTACCTGCGCCTCCACGACGTCTCCGTCACGACCGCGCTCGACCAGTGGGCCGGCCGCGACGGGCACCCGGCGGCGGATCCGGTGCTCCGCGATCTCGCCGCGCGGCTCGTCGATCGCCGGCTGTTCAAGACGTTCGATCTCGGCGACGACCGCGGCGCGGCCGACCGCGTGTGGCCGCAGGCGCTCGCGGTCGCCGAGCGGCACTTCGGTCAGCACGCGGCGAGCTACCTCCACCTCGACACCGCGCGCCAGGTCGGGTACCTCGCGTCCGACGACGAGGAGCTGCACGTCATCGATCACCCGCGCTACGGGGCGGTCACGCTGTCGCGGCTGCTCGAGGACATGCCGCTCGGGCAGCCGATGTCGGCGATCCGGCTCGTATGTGCGCCCGAGCTGGTCGACGATCTCCGCCCGCTCGTGGAGCACGCGCTCGGACGCGGTCGCGGACGCCGCTGACGTCCCCCGCGATCCCCGAGGTCCTGTATCCTGGTTCTCTGGGGGATATGTCAAAACAGCGTATAGCGATCCTCGGCGGCGGCATGGGTGCGCTGACCGCAGCGTTCGAGATCACCAGCGCACCCGACTGGCGAGAGCACTACGAGATCACCGTGTACCAGCTCGGCTGGCGGCTCGGTGGCAAGGGCGCCTCGGGCCGCAACGCCGCACGGCAGGAGCGGATCGAGGAGCACGGGCTCCACATCCTGCTCGGGTTCTACGAGAACGCGTTCCGGGTGCTGCGCGCCTGCTACGACGAGCTCGGCCGACCACCGGGGAGCCCGCTCGCGACGTGGCAGGACGCGTTCAAGCCACACGACTACGTCGTGCTGATGGAGAAGATCGGCGATCGCTACGAGCCGTGGCCGATGGACTTCCCGACGAACGACGGCGTCCCCGGCGAGGGCGGCGTGCTGCCGACACCGCGGCAGTTCGTCCAGATGATCGTCGGCTGGCTCCGCCAGCTGTTCCAGCGCTCGGCGCGCCTGCCGGACCGGCACGAGCTGCTCGAGCGCGTGCACGACCGCGTGAGCGGGGGCCTGCTCGAGCGCCTGCGCGGGGATGCGAGCTCGAACGAGGCCGAGCACAGAGGCCTGCTCGGCGAGCTCGAGCAGCTGCGGGGGTGGCTGCACGACCGCGCGGCGCAGCTCGACGAGCTCGAGCGCGACATCGACTGGCGGCGCGCGTTCGTGACGATCGATCTCGGCCTCGCGTCGGTGCGCGGCATGATCGAGAGCGGGCTCGTGTTCACGCGCGACTGGTTCTCGCAGGACGCGCTCGACTTCCGCGCGTGGCTCACGAAGTACGGTGCCCACGACATCTCCGTGAACAGCGCGTACATCCAGGGCATGTACGACCTCGGGTTCTCGGGCCCGGGCCAGGTCGGCGCCGGGACCGCGCTCAACGGCATCCTCCGCATGTGCTGGACCTACAAGGGCTCGGTGATGTGGAAGATGCAGGCGGGGATGGGCGACACGATCTTCGCGCCGCTGTACCTCGTGCTGAAGCAGCGCGGCGTCCGGTTCGAGTTCTTCCAGCGCGTCGACGACCTGCAGCTGTCGCCCGACAAGCAGCGCGTCGCGAAGATCGTGATCGGCCAGCAGGTGACGTTGAAGGGTCCGGCGTACGAGCCCCTCGTCGACGTGAAGGGCCTGCCGTGCTGGCCGAGCGAGCCGCTTTACGATCAGCTCGAGCAAGGCGCGAAGCTCCGCGCGTCCGGCGAGAACCTCGAGGACTGGTGGACGCGCTGGGAGGATCCCGTGCCGCCGCGCGTGCTCGAGGTCGGCGCCGACTTCGATCTCGTGATCCTCGGGTGCTCGGTCGGCGTGTTCCCGTACATCGCCAAGGAGCTGATCGCCGCGAGCCCCAAGCTCGCCGCGATGGTCGAGAAGGTCGGCACGACGCAGACGCAGGCCGCCCAGCTGTGGATGTCGAAGGACCTCGAGGGGCTCGGCTGGACGCTGCCGAGCCCCGTGCTCGACGGCTACGCCGAGCCGATGGACACGTGGGCGGACATGACGCACCTCGTGCCGCGCGAGAGCTGGCCGGCCGATGACACGCCGGCGAACATCGCGTACCTGTGCAGCCCGCTCCCCGACGACGGCGAAGGACCGCCGCCGCGGAGCCATCACGGCTACGCGCAGGAGCAGGCGCGGAGGGTCAAGGAGCACACGCTCGGGTGGCTCGAGCAGTGGTCGGCCGGGTTGTGGCCGAGCGCGCAGCGGCCGGGTGGCGGGTTCGACTATCAGCTCCTCGTCGCGCCGGGCTCGACGGAGACCGGGCCGGCGCGCTTCGACACGCAGTACTGGCTCGCCACGCTGAACCCGTCGGACCGCTACGTCCTGGCGCTGCCGGGCAGCGTGCAGTACCGGCTCGGGACGACCGAGCACGGCTTCGCGAACCTCTACCTCGCCGGCGACTACCTCAGGACCGGCATGAACGTCGGCTGTGTCGAGGCGGCGACGATGGGCGGCATGCACGCGAGCCGGGCGATCTGCGGGCGCCCGACGGAGATCATCGGTGACGAGACCTGACTACATCGCCCGAGGCGGCGACCTCGTGATGGCGCCGCCGCTCGCGCTGCGCGGCACGACCATGTACTCGTTCCTGCTGCCCGCCGATCCCGCGGCGCTCACGGCGATCTGCGACCAGCAGCTCAACGCGGTCACCGGCGCGACCCGCGTCTACCGACCGCTCATGCCGATGGTCGCGATCGTGTGCGCGGACGTCAGCCGCTCGTACTCCGAGACCCCGCCCGACTCCGAGAAGGGCTGGATGGGAGAGCGCGATTTCGGGATCTGGATCCCCGTCGTCGCGGACCACAAGCCCGCCTGGTACCTGCCGTACGTGTTCGTCGACAACGTCGCGGCGATGGTCACCGGCCGCGAGGTCTACGGGTTCTTCAAGCAGACCGCCGCGCTCGGGATGCCGGCGTCGCCGAGCGCGCCCGGCGCGTTCACCACCGACGCGCTCGCGATCCAGCACTTCTCGCCGGAGTCGCGCGCCGAGGTGATGCGGCTCTTGACCCTGACCTCCACCGCGGACCGCGCCGGCCGCGAGAGCCGGTGGGGTGCGGCGCGCGAGGCGCTCGACGACCTGCGCGACGGGCTCCGCGACCTCCACGGCCAGGCGCCGGTGTGGGACTGGAAGCTCGTCCTCGAGCTGCTCATGATGGTCGTCAAGGGGGACGTCCCGATGGTGTTCCTGAAGCAGCTCCGCGACGCGACCGATCCGACGAAGGCGTGCTACCAGGCCGTGATCGAGGCGCCGGCCCACCTCGAGAAGTGGCACGCTGGCGGGTTCACGCACCCGCACGACATCACGATCGCCGACACCGACAGCCACCCGATCGTGAAGGAGTGCGGCCTCGGCGGCTACTCGCTGCGGAGCGAGCTCGGGTTCTGGTGTCAGATCGACTTCGTGATGAAGCCGGGCGTGACCATCGCCGAGCGCTGACATGCTCGAACCACGCCAGCTCGGACCGTATCGTGTCGTCGACATCCTCGGCCGGGGCGGGATGGGCGTGGTCTACGAGGGGATCGACGAGGCGGGCTCCTCCGTCGCGATCAAGACGGTGCGCGTCGCGACCGAGACCTCGCTCGAGTCGATCCGGCGCGAGATCCTGATGCTCCGCGAGCTCTGCCATCCCGGCGTGGTCGCGATCCGCGAGGACGGCGTCGCGACGGATGGCACGCCGTGGTACGCGATGCAGCGCCTGCGCGGGCGCACGTTGCGCGACGACCTCCGCGCGTGGTTCCCGGCCGAGCCGCGACACGACGACAGCACGCGCGATCTCAAGGCCCCGACAAAGCCGCGGACCCCCGAGCCCGTCGAGGCGCGCGACGCACCGAGCTCGACGCCGCCCTACTCGCTCTCGCATGTCGCGGCGCTGTTCCGGCGGATCTGCGATCCGCTCGCGTACGTCCACGGCCAGGGCGTGATCCATCGCGACCTGTCGCCGGGGAACATCTTCCTCCTCGGGAACAGCGAGCCGGTGCTGTTCGACTTCGGCCTCGCGGCGCAGTTCACGGGCAGCGACGCGCGCGAGGTGCTGGAGGTGGGTGGGGACATCCGCGGCACCGCGCACTACATGGCGCCCGAGCAGGTGCGCGGCGAGGTCGTGGACGCGCGCGCCGACATCTACGCGCTCGGTTGCATCCTGTACGAGGCGCTGACCGGGCGGCCCCCGTTCCTCGGTGACAACAAGAGCGTGCTGCTCCAGCACCTCGAGGCGCTGCCCGTACCGCCGTCGGTGCTCGTCCCCGAGGCCGCGCGGTTCGACGAGCTGGTGCTGCGCCTGCTCGCGAAGCACCCGCGCGAGCGCATCGGCTTCGTGGAGGACGTCGCGACCGCGCTCGAGCGCCTCGGCGCCCCACCTCCGCGCGAGGTGCTCGGGCCCCGCCCGCGCTCGTACACCTATCGCGCGGAGCTCGCCGGCCGTGACGAGCTGCTGGGGCGGTTCGCGACGTACACCGCCCGCCTGCGCGAGCGCCGCGGTGGCTGCGCCGCGCTGCTCGGGGAGAGCGGCGCCGGCAAGACGCGGCTCGCGGCGGAGATCGCGACGCGTGGGGCGGCCGCGGGCGCACGCGTGATCGCCGGCGAGTGCGAGCAGCTCGCGATCGGCGAGCCGGAGATCCTGCGCGGCGCGCCGCTGCACCCGCTGCGCCCGCTGCTGCGCGCGATCGCGAACCGCTGCCGGGAGGAAGGCCCCGAGGAGACCGCGCGCCTGCTCGGCGCCGATGGCGGGCTCCTCGCCGCGTACGAGCCCGCGCTCGCCGGGCTCGCGACCTCGATCGATCCCGCCGCTCCGAGCGCGCTCGGCACGTCCGCGACGCGGTTCCGGCTGCTCTCGGTGCTGCGCGACGTGATCTCCCGGCTCGCCGAGGTCGAGCCGTTGATCCTCGTGATCGACGACCTCCAGTGGGCCGACGAGCTGACGCTCGCGTTCCTGCGCTCGCTCGGCGCGGAGCTCCTCGATCGCGTGCCGGTGCTCCTCCTGCTCACCGTGCGCAGCGGCGAGATGACGGCCGCCGTCGACGCGACGCTGCGCGAGCTCGGCGCCGAGCGGCACGACGTGCCGCGACTCGATCGCGGCGCGATCGGGGCGATGGTGCGGGACATGCTCGCGCTCGACGAGGATGCGCCGACGCTGACCGACTACGTCGCGACGCGGTCGGAGGGCAACCCGCTGTTCGCGGCCGAGTACCTGCGGATCGCGGTCGAGGAGGGCGTGGTCGAGCGAGACGCCGCTGGCCGCTGGCGGCTGTCGCATCGCGACGAGGACAGCTACGAGCGCCTTCCGACCCCCGGATCGGTCCGCGAGATCGTGACGCGGCACCTCGACCAGCTCGGCCGGCCCGCGCGCGACCTGGTCCGCGCGGCCGCGATCCTCGGGCGCGCGTGCGATCCCGACGTGCTCGCCGCGACCGCCGGCATCGACGCGCACGTCGCGCGCAACGGCGTCGCGGAGCTGATCCAGCGCCACGTCGTCGAGGAGGTGGAGGGCCAGCTCCGGTTCGTCCACGACAGCCTGCGCGAGCTCGCCTACGCCGAGCTGTCCCCCGAGGCCCGGCGCCGGCTCCACCAGCGCGCGGCGCTCGCGGTCGAGGCCCGCCACGGTCGCGATCCAGACTTCGCGCAGCGCTTCGCCGAGCTCGCCCACCACTTCGAGCAGGCCGGCGACGCGGTGCGCACGATCGCGTACCTCGAGCGCGCGGCCGATCACGCGCTCGACACCGCTGCCTACGGCGATGCGCGAGCGATGCTGCTCCGCCTGCTCGATCTGGGGACGCGCGAGGAGCCGTCGCGGCGCGCGCGCTGGCAACGCCGGCTCGGCGAGGCGAGCTACGCACTCGGTGACCTCGAGGGGCTCGCGCGCAACGCCGAGCGCGCGCTCGACCAGCTCGGGCGCCCGTTCCCTCGCTCGCGGCTCCGCCTCGGCGCACGACTCGCGACGGGCGTCGCCCAGCAGCTGTGGGCGCGCACGATCCGTCGCGAGACCTCGCGGCGCGTCGACCCCGCGCTCGTCGAGGCCGCGCTCGCGTCGGCGCAGATGACGACCCACTACTTCTTCAACGACGACTCGCTCGGCCTGGTCAGCGCGGCGCTGTCCGCGGTGAACCTCGCCGAGCGCGGCGGTCAGGGGCTCGCGATCGCCGAGATCTACGCGCAGCTCGGCTACGTCTCGGGCCTGGCGCGGCTCGGTGGCGTCGCGCGGACGTACTTCGCCCAGGCGCGCGCGACGGCGCACGCGACGCGCGACACCCTCGGGCTGATCAAGACGCTCAACACCGAGGCCGCGTTCGCGATCGGGCTCGGGGCGTGGGACGAGGTCCGGGCGGCGGCCGGCGAGGCGCTCGCGCTCGCGCGCCGCATCCGCGATCCGCAGGACGCCGAGGACGCGCTGACGATCCTCGGCCACGCCGAGTTCGCGAGCGGCAACCTCGCGGCCTCGCGCGCTCTCGCGATCGAGCTCCGCGAGTCCGCGCGCGCCCGCGCGAACACCCAGCACGAGGCGTGGGGCATCTACACCGAGGGGCGCGCCGCCCTCTACGCGAAGGAGCTCACGGCCGCGATCGAGCGCTTCGAGACCGCGATGGAGCTGCTCTCGCAGGTCCGCGACCGCGCCTCGCTGATCCTGTGCGGCGGCATGCACGCGAGCGCGCTCGCGCAGCGCGGCGATCTCGCGGCGGCGCGTGCGGTCGCCGACACCACCGCCGCGCGGATCGCCGGCCGCGTGCCGGCGGTGTTCTCGATCACCGAGGGACTCGTCGGGCTCGCCGACGCGTACCTCGAGCTGTGGCGCAAGACGCGCGATGGCGAGCTCGCACTCCTCGCGCGCCGCGCGATCGCCGACCTCGCCGCGCTCGGCCGTCTCCTGCCCATCGCGGGCGTCGCGGCGACGATCCGCTCCGGCCTCTATCACGTGCGCCACGGCTCGCACCGTCGAGCGGTGCGCGAGCTCCGCCGCGGGCTCGCCGCCGCCGAGCGCCGCGACCTGCCCCACGATCAGACCGTGGCGCGCGCGGCCCTCGCGGAGCTCGCGCGCGCATGATCACGTACGCGCTCCGGTCCGAACCACGGTGCTTGCACGTCGGTGCGTGGTGAGGTAATCGATAGCGTCTTCTCGGGGTGTAGCGCAGCCTGGTAGCGCACCTGGTTTGGGACCAGGGTGTCGGAGGTTCGAATCCTCTCACCCCGACCGAAAACAACGACGCCCTCGGCCTTCCGACCGAGGACGTCTACGGGCAGAGTTCCCGACGGTCTACTCGGCCGCGGGCGCCGACTTGCCGCCCGCGAAGTAGTTCCGGAGCATCGTCGTCTCGAGGTTGAGATCGCCGATCGTCGTCTTGCCCTCACCCGCCTTGATGGCGGCTTCGAGCTTCGTGACGCAGCTGTCGCACGGCGACTTCGCGATCTTCGGCAGCGCCAGCAGGATGCTCTGGCGGATCAGCCGGACGTCGCTCTTCGCCGCGTCGAGCAGGGTCTCGGCCAGGCCCGACGCCTTGTCGCCGGCCTTGGCGATCTCGAGCATCGCGCGCTCGACGTTCGCCTCGACGAGACCCTTCTTCTCCTCCTCGGTCCAGTCCTTGATGTCCTTGATGTACTTCGCCACGTTGTTCGCCGACTCCTCGGGCGTGAGCTTGAGGGTCGCCGCGTAGCAGTTCAGGTCCTGCTTGCAGCGGATCGCGACCTCGATGCGCGCGATGTGCGTCTGGAACATGCGCGCGTAGCCCTTGTAGGCCTTCGAGGCGGACTGGAGCTGCTTGTACGGCGCGGTCGCCTCGCGGTGCTTCTTCTTGTGGACCTTGAACTCGTCCTCGAGCTTCTTCACCGCGGCGGTGGCCGCCTTGATCTCCTCGGCGCCCTTCGACTTGTCGTTCGTCAGGCGAACGAGATCGCTCTTGGCCTTCTCGAGCGTCTTCTTCTGCTCCTCGAAGATCTTGTCGGCCGCGTCGGCGTCCTGCTTCGGCTTGCCGTTGGCTTCCTTTTGCTTGTCGGCCGAGGCCTTGAAGTACTTGTCTGCCAGCCCCTCGAGGACGCTGAGCGACTTCGCGTCCCGGGTCAGGCGAGCGAACGCCGTGGCGGCCTCCTGACGGAGGGTGTCGTCGGCGGCGTTGTCCGCCGCGATCTTCGCGAGCTCGTCCACGCCGGCGTCATCCCGCGTGAGGAACGGGTACGCGCTGATCGCGAGCACCTTCACGGTGAGATCCGTGTCCTTGCTCATCCACAGATCGCGCACCGGCTTGGCCGCCTCGGCGGAGCCGATCTTGCGGAGCGAGTCGAACAGGCCGTGGTACTGCGTGTTCGGGCTCGGCTGATCGTCCATGAAGTACACCGGGGCCGCCGGGCGCGAGAGCGCCGCGAGCAGGTCCTTGGTCACCGCCGGATCGTAGAAGTCGCCGAGCACAACCGCCGGGTAGAAGTCCTTCGCGGACACCGGCTGGCACTGATCGGGTGGCGCGTCGCCGCGATCACCGCAGTACTTGTCGAGCCGCTTGTCCTTGAAGAGCTGGTTCACCTCGGCGTGCTCGCCGCGGAGCACCTTGGAGAGCTCGTCCTTGGCCGTCGGGCCGGTGGCGACGAGCGCGCGCCGGACCTGCGTGAACAGCTCCGGCGAGCGGTACATCGCGAGCACGAGCGTCTTCGCCGCGGTCGGGACCCGGAGATCGCCGAGCGCGTTGATCGCCGCGCCGGTCACGCCGAGGTGAAGTCCGAACTTCTCCTCGAGCGCGCGCCGCTGCTCCTTGTCCCGGGCGGTCTTCGGGTGCTCGGGGGCCTCGCGCTCGATGATCTTCGTCAGCGCCGAGGCGGCCTTCGCCTTGTCGGTCTCGTACTTGCCGATCGCCTTGATCGCGGCGATCTGCGCCGTGATCAGCTTCTTGTTCGGGGCCTTGGTCCCGAGCTCGATGAGTGCGTCGAGCGCCTCGGGGAGCTTGGCTTCCCCGAGCGCCTCGGCCGCCTTCGTCGCGCTGTCGACGGAGCGAGAGTTCGCCTCGTCGACCTCGGTGATCGCGGCGGTGAGGTACGGCAGCGCCTTGTCCCAGCTCGCCTTGCGACCGGTCTTCTCGTAATCGACGACGAACTTCGCCTTCGCTTCTTCCGGCGTCAGCTCGCGAGCGAGCGAGATGATGACCTGGAGGTAGCGGACCGGCTTGCCGTGGTTGCGCCACGCTTCACCGAGCGCCGGGATGGCTCCCGGCTGGCCGAGCTGCTCGAGCTCGGTCACCGCGCGCTCGGCTTCGTGCTGGTCGCCGAGCTTCTTGGTCCAGGTCTCGTAACTATACGGATTGTCCGGGCAGCCCGCGAGGAGCGAGAGCCCGGTCAACATGACGAGGAGGCGCGTCATGGATGATGATCTTCCTGACTGATCGAGGTGCGAGAACAATTACTTGTTCTTCACCGCGAACAAGAGGTTGTCGAAGCCAGCGGCCTTCGCGGTGTTGACGATCTTGTTGATCAAGCGCGCGTCGGTCGACTCGTCGGCCTGCAGGATCGCGAGGCCGTCGGGGCAGATCGCGCCCGGCTGGGGGCGGATCCCGTTCTTCGCGTCCTCGCACGCCTTGCTCAGATCCTTCGGAAGCTTGCCCATTCCGACATCTTCCTTGATCTGCTTCGCGGCGGCGTCGAGGCGCTCGTACAGCGCGTCGATCTTGAACGTCGGCGAGTCGTCGCGGAGAGCCGCGTCGACCGTCGACACGAGCTGGCCCTGGTACGTGATCTCGGACTTCGTCACGATGATCACCGGAGCCCGCTGCAGCTGCTGCTTGGACTCCGCGATCGGGAGCTCGAGGCCACGCTGCGCCTGGAGGAGCTCGCCGGTCGACGAGAACACCATCAGGAGGAACGTGACGAGCATCGTCATCATGTCGATGAACGGCACGAGGTTCAGCGAGATGTTCGACGCACGCGATCCGCCCGTGCTTCCGGACTTCTTGACCAGGTGCTTGAACGGGACCGAGTGATAGAGGCGGGGTCCTGCTACATGAACCGGCATGGCGGCCTCCTACAGGCTCGGCCGGGCCGCGAGGCCCGCCGGGTCAGAGAGTCCCACGTCGATGAACCCGACCTTCACGGCCACGTCCATCGCTTGGATGATGTCCTGGTACTTCACCGGCGACGCCGTCGTGCTCTCGCCCGCGATCTCGAGGTCGGCACGGTCGGCGAAGAACGCCGACGCCTTGTGCTCCTTGAGCGTGGTCTCGAACTTCATCCAGTCGTGACCCTCGGCGGTCTTCGGGATCTCCTGGAACTCGTTGACGCGCGAGAGCCCGACCCAGATGCGATCGGCCTGCACCAGTACGGACAACGTCACGGTCTCGTCGTCCGTCTGGACGGTCGAGGTGTCACGGGACTTGCCCTTCGGTTGGATGTTGATCTGGGCGATGTTCACCCAGACCGCGGTGACGAGAAGAAAGGCGGTCAAGCAGCTGAACAGATCGATGAACGGGACGACGTTCAGCTCGACGTTGACGCTTCCTTTTTCGTCAGTTCCTACGGCTGCACCCATGCTGGGTCCTCCTCGCTAGGGTTGAGAAACACCAGTGCGAGGACTGGACTAGGCGGTGGGCTGCATCTGGGCGCGGTGCGACGTCACGAGGTTGACGACCTGGACGGTCACCTCGTTGATGTCGTCGACCACGTGCGTGGTCTTGCCCTGCAGCAGCGAGAAGCCGAGGAGACCGATCAGCGACGTGCCGATACCGAACGCGGTGCAGTTGAGCGCCTCGGAGATACCTTCCGCGAGGAGCGCCGCCTTGTTGCCACCCTCGTCGGAACCGACGGAGCCGAACGACTTGATCATACCGGCGATGGTGCCGAGCAGACCGGCCATAACGGCGAAGTTCGAGAGCATCGCGAGGTAGGGCGTGCGCGCGTTGATCTTGGGGAGCTCGCGGAGCGCGGCCTCGTCCATCGCGGCCTGGACCTCGTCGTCGCTCTTGTTGAACTTCATGAGGCCGGCCTGGACGATGCGCGTCATCGGCGTCGGGTTACCCGAGCAGACCTTGATCGCACCCTGCACGTTGCCGCTCATGACCTGGCTCTTGAGCAGCGCGATGAGCTTGTCCTTGTCGACCGAGGCGCGGAACAGATAGACGGCGCGCTCGACGATGACGCCGATGATGATCACCGAGGTGAAAAGGATGGGCCACATGCCCCATCCGCCCTTGTGGAACGCGGTCGAAATAGCAGTCAGCATCGTGAACTTCCTCCGAAAAGGGTGCAGGGTCTGGTCTGGTCGGCGCCGGAGGTGCAACGCCCGATCCACCGCGCAAGACACCGAGATCCTGGAAGTTCCATGCCTCCTACATCCGGATCGGGCCGGGGCATCTCGGGACGCCTTGGGGCGAAATGCTACGGCGTTTGCCGATGCTGCGGCGCGCAATGCTGGCGATGCGCACGTAGTTGGAACCGCGCGTTGGCGCTAGTGTCGTACGCGCATGAAGTTGCCGCGGAACGTGGGCCTGGTCGATCTCGCGGTCGCCACGGTCGTGTTCGTCCTCGTCGTCCTGCCCGGGCGCGAGATGTACACGAGCTCGGTGTTCAAGGGCGACGACGCGGCGCAGTTCGCGGTCGCGCTCGCCGAGGCGCGCACGCTGGCGGAGCCGAGCAACGGCGCCTACGTCGCGGACTTCGCGCGCCAGCTCGGGGAGGCCGGTCACGTCGACTGGGCGATCGAGGTCGCGGTCGACGGCGCGAGCCGTGCGGCGTCGTCGCCCACCGAGTGGCGCGCGCAGCTCGCCGCCTCGATCGCGTATGTCGACCGGCTCCAGGTCGAGCCTGCGCTCGACTACGCGAACCGTGCGCTCACGGCATGTCGCGCGATGCGCGATGGGTGCCCGACCTGGGAGGAGGTCCGGATGAAGCTGTACCAGGAGCACCTCCACGCGGGCGTCTCCTCCGGTATCGATCCACGCGTCGATCCGAAGGGCTTCCGCGCGGCCGGAGAGAGCGCATTGCGGTCGATCCGGCTCAAGAGCAGCGAGCGCGAACGCGACGCTGTGCCGTCCCGGCCCTCTGCCCCCACCCCCGCACCGTAAGGCGCTTCCGCCACTCGTGCGCCGTTTTGGGCCGCGCGGTAGAATCGGTCCGATGTCGCGCCGCTACCTGCGTCTGTTGCCCGTGCTGGTGATGGTCTCGTGTGGCACGCCGGCGAAAGAGACGACGCCGCGGGTCCGGATGACCCCCAAGGACATCGTCCAGAAGTACACGGACGGGATCGTGCGGATCGAAGCGTCGGGCGACAAGGTCGGCACCGGCTTCATCCTCGACCCGTCGGGCTTGATCGCCACGAACCTCCACGTCGTCGCGGGCTCGCGCGACATCAAGGTCAAGCTCCACGACGGGACCCCGTACGAGGTCACCCACATCGCGGGCATCGACCCGGGACGCGATCTCGCGCTGCTCAAGATCCAGCCGACGAAGCCGCTCGAGCCGCTGCGCCTCGGTGACAGCGATCAGATGACGGCCGGCGATCAGGTCATCGCGATCGGCAACCCGCTCGGCGTGTTCGACTACTCGGTGTCGAGCGGCCTCGTCAGCCAGGTCCGCGCGGTGTGCACGCCGGCCGAGGAGAAGTGCCCGCCGGGCGGGCTCACGCTGCTCCAGATCTCCGCCCCGATCTCGCAGGGCTCGAGCGGTGGCCCGCTGTTCAACCAGTTCGGCGAGGTGGTCGGCGTGACGACGCTGATCGTGGCGCAGGGCCAGGCCATCAACTTCGCGGTCCCCGGCAACTACCTCAAGCCGCTCGTCGCGCGACCGACCGCGATCCCGATGGACCAGTTCGCCGCCGAGACGACGCTCGACGGCGAGACCGCGGCCGCCGAGGAGGAGCCTGACGTGCGGATCGTGCGCAAGGTCCCCGAGCACTCCGTGAAGGTGCTCGACGGCTGCTCCGACGAGCAGATCAGCGAGGTCGTCGACGCCATCGCCTCGGCGATCGATGTCGGCGCGCCGCTGTACAACCGCGGCGACATCGAGGCGTGCTTCCGCATCTACGAGGGCACGTCGACCAAGCTCGAGCGCGACCCGCCCTGCCCCGGCATCGGCAAGGCGTTCGGTGACGGGCTCCTGCGCGCGAGCACGCTGGCGACGTACAAGGAGAAGGCGTGGGCGCTGCGCGACACGTTCGATGGGCTCATCGAGGTCGCGCTCCGGCGTGGGATCAAGCCCGGCCAGGAGAAGAAGAAGAACTAGCGCGCGTGATCCTGTACCTGTTCGACATCGACGGCACCCTCCTCCACGCGCGCGGCGCAGGGCGGGCCGCGTTCGACGCGGTGCTCGCGGCCCAGCACGGCCTCGTCGGCGCGAGCGCGGGCGTTCGGTTCGGCGGGAAGACCGATCTGGCGATCGTCGACGAGATCTTCGTCGCGCGCCGCGGCCACCCCGCGACCGCGGACGAGCGCGTCGCCTTCCTCGCCGCGTACGTGCCGGCGCTGCACGCCGAGCTCGCGCGCCAGGGCGTCGAGGTCATCGCGGGGGTCGGCGAGGCGCTGGCCTGGCTGGGCGAACGCGCCGACGTCGTGCTCGGGATCGCGACGGGGAACGTCCGCGCCGGCGCCGAGGCGAAGCTCGCCGCCGCCGGGCTCGCGCACTGGTTCTGCTGCGGTGGCTTCGGCTGCGACTCCCACCTGCGCGCGGAGCTCGTGGAGGCCGCGATCGCGCGCGGACGCGAGCTCCGCGACGTCGAGGAGGTCGTCGTGGTCGGCGATACGATCCACGACATCGCCGCGGCGCGCGCGTGTCGCGCGACGGTGTGCGCCGTCGCGACCGGCAGCGATCCGCCGGAGGCGCTCTCCCACGCCGACGTGGTGCTCGCGTCGCTCGCCGAGCTGCCGGCGTGGCACGCGCG